>ERZ781271.31-NODE-31-length-69717-cov-12.565803_pt1 | contig 69717 bp, 59 predicted proteins | sample MGYA00375849_ERZ781271 | MGnify/ENA primary metagenome ERZ781271 (study PRJEB29790, sample SAMN06051245) | human gut metagenome | host: Homo sapiens | place: USA: Cincinnati, Ohio | collected 2013-06-10 | study: EMG produced TPA metagenomics assembly of the Gut... | reverse complement strand
GGATTGAACGTAGTGAAATACCTACTCCGAAGGAGTCATAATCTAACGAGGGAAATTACGCAGTAATTTCTTGAGACTAGCTTTGATTTGGATTGAACGTAGTTAATATGGTACTTAGGAACCAGCGAAAAAGAGGAAAGAGGGAGAGTATGCAGATAGGATTAAGACTTCATGATGCAAAACAATTACCTTTGGAAGAACGATTAGTGGAAGTTAGAAAGCAAGGTTTTGTATGTGGGCATCTTGCGTTATCAAAGGTAATACGTGAAAACGCGATAGACAATAGTGCACTAACACCGGGATATGCAATGTATCTTAAGAACATGTTTGCTAAGGCAGGAATAGATATTGCAGTTCTTGGATGTTACCTTAATCTAGCAAATCCTGATCGAGAACAGTTAGAGAAGATTAAAGAACGCTATCTTGCCAATATTAGGTTTGCAGCACATCTGGGTTGTGGAGTAGTAGGAACGGAAACTGGTGCTCCGAATACAGCTTATGAATATGAACCAGCTTGCCATACAGAGGAGGCTCTTCAGATTTTTATCGCTAATCTAAAACCAGTTGTGGAGTATGCACAGAAGATGGGGGTCATCTTTGCAATTGAACCTGTATATAAGCATATCGTATGCAATCCAAAGCGTGCAAGACAAGTTCTTGATACAATTAATTCTCCGAACTTACAAATCATTTTAGATCCAGTTAACTTACTATATGAAGGCAACTACAGGGATTGTGAAAGCATTATCAATGAAGCAATAGAGTTGCTTGGTGATGATGTGGCGGTAGTTCATATTAAAGATTTTGTCTTAGAGGAAGGTAAGATGAAATCGGTAGCGGCTGGAACTGGCATGATGAATTATGAGAATATACTTCGTTTTATTAAAGAAAAGAAACCATACATTCATACCACATCAGAGAACACAACACCAGAAAATGCTGTTTATGCTAGAAAGCATTTAGAAGGGATTTATAAATCACTATAAGTTCGGATCAGTAACGAAAGATATGAGAACGATAAGTTCGACTTAAGGAAAGGATAAGCAAATTATGAAAGTTAATGAGAAGATTAAAAAAGAATACGGTAACTATCCAGAGAGGATTTTACAATTTGGTGAAGGTAATTTCCTTCGTGCATTTGCAGATTGGATGATTGATGGAGCGAATGAAAGAGGCGATTATCAGGGAAGTATCGTACTTTGCCAACCAATTGGTGAATTTCCTAAGATGTCCGATATGATTAATGCACAAGATGGTATCTATACCTTAGCAATGAGGGGAATAGAAAATGGAGAAGCAGTAGAGAGAATCAAAGCTATAACAAGTGTCTCAAGATGTATTAATGCTTACCGTGATTATGATGCACTAATGGAAATTGCAAGAAGTGCTGACCTTGAAGTAATTATCTCTAATACTACAGAAGCTGGTATTGCTTATAAAGAAGGGGATAAATTAACAGACACCCCTCCAAGTTCATTTCCAGCTAAAGTTACACAATTCTTATATGAAAGATACAAAGCCTTTCATGGCGATATGACAAAAGGTCTTTTATTCTTACCTGTTGAACTAATCGATTATAACGGAACTGAGCTTAAGAAAATCGTTCTAATGTATGCTAATGAATGGAAGTTAGAAAAAGAATTCATCGACTGGATCGAGGAAGCTAACAAATTCACGAATACCTTAGTAGATCGTATTGTAACTGGTTATCCAAGGGATCAAATCAGCTACTTTGAAGAAAAGAATGGTTATTCCGATGATGTAATTGTAACAAGTGAAGTATTTAATCTTTGGGTTATCGAAGGAAAGAAAGAATGGGCGGACATTCTTCCAATTCACAAAGGAGAAGCAAACGTAATTTGGACGGAAGATGTAACGCCATATAAGATGAGAAAAGTACGTATCTTAAATGGAGGACACACATCAACTGTATTAGCTGCATACCTTGCTGGACATAACATTGTTCTTGATTTTATGAAAGATGATGTGTTTGGAAATTACCTGGAAAAATTATTATACAATGAAGTAATCCCTACTCTAGAATTACCAAAAGAGGAATTAGAAGAGTTTGCCAAAGCGGTTAGTGACCGTTTTGCTAATCCATACATCAAACACAACTTGCTTGATATCTCACTAAATTCATGCTCGAAATTCAATGCAAGATGCCTTCCAACTTTACTTGCTTATGTTGATAAATTTAACGAAGTTCCTAAGTTATTAACTTTCTCATTAGCAGCTTTTATTAAATTCTATCAAGTAACAAAGGTTGATGAAATATACATAGGAAAGAGAGCTGACGGTACACAGTATCAAGTAAAAGACGATGCAGATATACTAGAATTCTTCGAAAACTTATGGGCCAATAGTAACATGGCGGAAATCGCTAAAGCTGTTCTTTCTAACACTAGTTTCTGGAGTGGAAAAGATTTAACAAAAGTAGCTGGTTTAGAAGTTTCGGTTGCTGCCTACTTAGAAGATATGAATAACAAAGAAATGAGAGAAATCGTAGCTAGTTTGTAAGAGTTTCGAGTGTCATATCCTCTACGAAAGAGAATTTGTGTAGGGGAAATGCTACTTATGAAGATAAATCACTGAAAATAATAGAGAAGAAAGGGGTAAACCTATATGGATAATAAATTAATTATGATCTCCGATAACGACAGTGTAGCGGTTGCATTATGTGAAATCAAAGCTTTAGAAGTAGTAACTGTTAACAATGTGGAAATAACAGTTTTGAACGATATACCATTTGGTCATAAAGTTGCTTTGCATGATATAAAAGAAAATGAAAACATTATCAAGTATGGGCATGCAATTGGTCATGCAAGATGTGATATTAAGAAGGGCGAACATATTCATGTTCATAACTTGAAGACAAATCTTGATGGAGTACTTAGTTATGAATACAAGGAAGTAGAACATATATTTGAACCATTCGAAGGAAAGTCTGAATATACATTCGAAGGTTATGTTAGAGAAGATGGAAAAGTTGGTATCCGTAATGAAGTTTGGATTATTCCAACAGTAGGCTGTGTTAATACGACAGCTAAGCTTCTTGAAGAGCAAGCAAGAAAATTATATGGTGATAAAGTGGATGATATCTGTGCGTTCACACATAACATGGGTTGTAGCCAGTTAACCAAGGACCATGAAAGAACACAACACATCCTAAAAGGTATTATCAACAATCCGAACGCAGGAGCTGTATTAGTATTGAGTCTTGGTTGTGAAAACAATAATTTGGATGTATTCAAACCAATCCTTGGTGACTACAATACAGAGCGTATCAAATTCTTAGTAACGCAAGATGTGGAAGATGAGTACGAAGCTAGTATGGATATCATGAAAGAATTAGTAGAGTATGCTTCAACTTTCAAACGAGAAACGGTACCCGCTGATAAGCTTGTTATGGGCTTTAAGTGTGGTGGTTCTGATGCATTCTCTGGTATCACAGCAAACGCATTGTGCGGAAGGATCAATGACCGTGTAGTAGGAAGCGGTGGTAGTACGATCTTAACAGAAGTACCGGAGATGTTTGGTGCAGAAACACTATTAATGGAACGCGCAGTTAATCAGGAAACGTTTGATGAGATAGTGGACTTGATTAATAACTTTAAGAACTATTTCAAGAAATACAATCAAACAATATATGAAAACCCATCTCCAGGTAACAAAAAAGGTGGCATCTCCTCCTTAGAAGAAAAATCACTTGGTTGTACACAAAAGGGTGGTCACGCACCTGTAGTTGGCGTTCTTAATTATGGTGAACGTGTTGAAAAATGTGGTCTAAACTTGTTAATTGGACCAGGTAATGACCAAGTATCTTGTACAAATCTGGTGGCAAGTGGTGCGCAAATGATACTATTCACAACTGGTAGAGGAAATCCATTCGGTTCTCCAGTTCCTACAGTTAAGATTTCATCAAACAGCAATTTATATAATAAGAAGACACATTGGATTGATTTTAATGCGGGTCAAATCTTAGAAGGTAAATCCTTCGAGACAGTTACGGAGGAATTCTTTCGATATTTATTAGAGGTGGCTTCGGGTAAGAAGACAAAGAATGAAGAAAGAGGATACAAAGAAATCTCAGTGTTTAGAGATGGTGTAATCCTATAATTGTATTAATACAGAGCGATATGAGGTTATCAAAATAAGGCTGAGTAGATTTATTGAAATAAAAGATATAGCAGAGCGGATTAAATATTCACTTTGCCTTAACGTGAGGCGTTAAGTATAGGAGGAAAGTAATATGAAACAATTTATGGATAAGGATTTCTTATTATCAACAGAGACAGCTAAAAAACTTTATTATGAACATGCGGCAGTAGTACCAGTTCTTGATTATCATTGTCATATCAATCCAGCTGAGATTGCTAACGATCGTAAATTTGATAACATTGCTCAAGTTTGGTTAGGTGGGGATCACTACAAATGGCGTCAGATGCGCTCGAATGGTGTGGAAGAAAGATACATTACTGGTGATGCTTCTGATAGAGAGAAGTTCCAAAAATGGGCTGAGACATTAGAAAAAGCCATTGGAAACCCATTATATCATTGGAGTCATCTTGAACTACAAAGGTATTTCGGGTATACTGGTGCATTGAATACGGAAACAGCAGAAGAAGTATGGAATTTATGTAACGCGAAACTACATGAAGATTCTATGAGTGTTCGTAATATAATTAAACAGTCAGGTGTAACGTTAATCTGTACAACAGATGATCCAATCGATTCGCTTGAATGGCATCAAAAAATTGCTGCTGATGATACTTTTGATGTTCAAGTTCTTCCGGCATGGAGACCAGATAAAGCTATGAATATAGAAAAAGTTGATTATGTTAGCTACCTTAGTAAATTATCCAAAGTAAGTGGTATTAAGGTCTCAACATTTGCTACGTTGAAAGAAGCATTACAAAAGCGTCTCGCTTATTTTGCAGCGAACGGATGTTGTGTATCTGACCATGCATTAGAATATGTTATGTATGCTCCTGCTTCTGATGAAGAAATCGAAGCAATCTTTGTAAAGAGAATGCAAGGGGGAGAGATTACAAGAGATGAAGAACTTAAATTCAAAACTGCTTTCATGGTGTTCGTAGGTAAAGAATATCACAAATTAGATTGGGCTATGCAATTACACTATGGTTGTAAACGTGACAACAACGCGTTTCGTTTCAATCAATTGGGTCCAGATACAGGATATGATTGTATTGATAATTATGCACCTTCTTCACAAATGGCCGATTTCCTTAACGCATTAAATGCTACAGATGAAATGCCTAGAACAATCATTTACAGCCTTAATCCAAATGATAACGCAGCAATCGGAACAATCATAGGATGTTTCCAAGACGCTGGTGTTGCAGGTAAGATTCAACAAGGTAGTGCGTGGTGGTTCAATGATCATAAAACAGGTATGACAGAGCAAATGGTTTCCTTGGCAAACTTAGGGTTGTTAGGTAATTTTATCGGTATGCTTACCGATTCAAGAAGTTACTTGTCTTACACAAGACACGAATATTTCAGAAGAATTCTTTGTGAATTAGTAGGTAACTGGGTTGAAAACGGAGAATACCCTAATGATGAAAAAGTCCTTGGTAAAATGATTGAGAATATTTCGTATTACAACGCTGTTAATTATTTCGGATTTAATATATAGAAAGTTCAAAAACGTATTGTTTTGTTGAAATAATAGTTGGTGCCAAAGACGAAGAAAGTTCTTATGGCACCATTTCTAAAGAAAGGGATCATGTAGGATCTGAGCTAGTATCTTAGATTGTAATGACATGTGTGGTGAAAGCATGGAGAAAAAACAGTATGCGGCATTAGCACTTGGGGAGATTTTATTACGCTTATCAACGCCAAACAATGAAAGAATTGTTAGAGGTGATACGTTTCAAAAATGTGCAGGTGGAGCAGAACTTAATGTAGTATCTGGTATATCGGCACTTGGTTTGCGTACTGGGATTATGTCCAAAGTACCGCAAAATGATTTAGGTGTATTTGTTCGTAATCATATTCGCTTCTGTGGTGTTAGTGATGACTATTTATTATACGATCAGGCGAAAGATTCAAGACTTGGTATCTATTATTATGAGAATGGAGCGTATCCTAGAAAGACATCTGTCGTTTATGACAGGGGACATTCTACAATAACAACACTAACTGTGAAGGAAATACCAGAAGAAGTATATAGTACAACAAGATTATTTCACACAAGCGGGATTACACTTGCGTTATCAAGTCAATTACGTGAGACAACTGTTGAGGTAATTAAGAAATTCAAAGAAAAAGGTACTTTAATATCCTTTGATGTAAATTATAGAGCAAACCTTTGGAGTGAAGAAGAAGCTAGAGAAACAATTATGACAATCCTCCCTTATGTTGATATTCTTTTTGTTTCGGAAGAAACATCAAGAAGAATGTTTGCTAAGAAAGGTGAACTGAAAGATATCATGAAATCATATACAACTGAATATGGAGTGAAGATTGTTGCTACGACAGAAAGAACTATCGTAAGTCCTAAGAAGCATCACTTTAATTCTATTATCTATAATGCGAAAGAAGGCTGTTACTACCAGGAGAAACCATATGAGAATATTGAAGTTGTAGATCGTATTGGTAGTGGTGATGCTTATGTTTCAGGTGTATTATATGGTTTACTTCAATACGATAGTTGTGAAAAGGCTCTTCAATTCGGTAATGTAGTAAGTTCACTTAAGAACACAATACCAGGAGATGTATTATCGACAAATATCAATGAAGTTACAAGAATTATGGAAGAGCATTCTGGATTAAAGGAAGTTAGCGAATTAAATCGATAAAAAGAATATACAAAGGACCAATTGCAAAATTTCGGTTGAAATTGACTGGTGAAATATGATATACTGTAACGAGCAATGAACACCAAGGCAAAAGGAAGGGTTAACATGAGTTTATTAGAACAATGGAGAGAGCATGCATACTCTCAAGATACAAACCAAAAGATGGGTCAGCTTTTCTGGGCTAATTACTTTAATATTGAAAAAGGAATCTACGAACAATTATTAGCAGATCCTGAAACTGTTGTAACTGGAACAGTGAAAGAATTAGCAGAAAAATATGATACAGATATCGAAACAATGACTGGTTTCTTAGATGGAATCGACGAAAGTTTAAAGACTCCTAATCCAATCGAAACAATGGATGAGAATACAAAAGTTAATCTTGGATTCGATAAAGAAAAATTATACTATAACATGGTCGGTTGTAAAGCTGACTGGTTATATGAACTACCAGTATGGGACAATCTTTTAACTGTTGAAAGAAGAAAAGAGTTATTTCTTCAATCAAAGAAATCTGGTACAGTTGTAAAAGAAAAGAAAGTTGGAAGAAACGATCCATGTCCATGTGGTTCAGGTAAAAAATATAAACAATGTTGCGGTAGATAAGCTGTAACATATAATGTCCACGCTTATTATAAGCGTGGACATTATTATTTATTATACTGTTGCATTATTTGTGCTTTATCTTCATCTGTAAGTGATTCTATGAACTGATTGAAGTTTTTTGTCTCTTCACGTTTGTTGTAACTTGCTACTTGAGATAAATGTTCTATGTTTTGAAGTTTTTGAATTATTTCACCTAAACAATAAAGTAAGGTACCAATGATTAATGTAACAACGATACCTATTAGCAAGATGAGTGCAGTTTTTTCCAAGTTACGAGTAGTTCCAAGTCCTGAGGTTGTTAACTCGTATGAGTTACCAAATCTTATAGATAATGCAATGCTACTGAAGAAACCGAGTATTATTATAGCTAGGGATAACAATTTAGCGGTATTACTAGTTGAATTTTTCATCGTATTCTCCTTATATTTGCTAATTAATTTTATTTCCGCTTTTTTAGTATATAATTCTCAATGTTTTGACTATTCCAATATACCATAATATAGTAAAATATACAAATAACAAACAGTTATATAACTATGCCAAAAGGGATATGTTCGAATAGAACAAGTATGTTCATAGCATATTAAACTGTCGAAATATATGTTATACTAATTATGCAGATATATGAATAGAATATATTAGCAGAGCAGAGGGTGGAATATGAGTAAAGAGAATAATGAAAAAAAATCAGGTGCAAAGCAGTTATTAGCAGGCGGGTTGCTAATAATAAGTACAGTATGTTTGACAGCAAGTGCAGTTTATCTCTATGATACCTATAAAGAGAGCAAGAAAAAAGCAGATACATATGTAAGTTCCGTTCAAGATATAGTTGTTGAAGGGGATAGCGGAGAAAGCAATACTGAGGTTGATAGTACGGAGCAACCAATAAGTAAGGATATGCAACCAAATCAAATGAATCAAGAAACCAATCAACAAGAAGAAACCAATCAACAAAAAGAAACCAATCAACAGCGAGACGAGGAATCGAGTGTTGCAGATAATAATCAAGAGCTACAAGGAAGTCAGTCAGCAGTCGGTGAGGATACTGGGAATACAGAATTGGAACAAATCGTAGCAGATAGTAATACGATAGACGAAGTGGCTAATAAGAAGAGCATACCACCATGTAAGGTTAAGGGTATCTATGTAACTGGACCGATGGCAGGTACAACGAATAATATGAACACCTTAATTGATTTGGTTGAATCTACAGAGTTAAATACGATGGTAATTGATATTAAAAATGATTCAGGTGAAATTACATATAAGATGGACAATGAAGTTGCAAAAGAGATTGGAGCTACTGCTAATTACATAAATAATATAAAAGATTTAATTGCAAAATTAAAAGAAAAAGGGATATATCTAATTGCTAGGATAGTCGCCTTTAAAGACCCGATTCTGGCTGAGAATAAACCGGAATTAAGCCTTAAGAATGCAGATGGTACTATATTTCGCGACCGATCTGGTCTAGCGTGGGTTAATCCTTATAAGAAGGAAGTGTGGGAATATCTTGTTAGTGTTTCAAAAGAAGCTGCCGAATTAGGATTTGATGAGATTCAATTTGATTATATTCGTTTCTCAACAGATAGCGGTATGAAACAAGTTAGTTTTGGTTCGGAAGCAAATGATAAGTCAAAGATAGAAACAATTACAGAATTCACGAAATATGCCTATGAAGAATTAAGTTCATTAGGTGTATATGTATCGGCTGACGTTTATGGAACGATTATTAGTAGTAATGTGGATGCCAAAATAGTTGGTCAGAGCTATGTGAAGATGGCAAAATATCTTGATTATATCTGTCCTATGATTTATCCCTCACATTATGCAAACAATTCCTATGGAATTAATTATCCTGATTTAGAACCCTATCTTTTAATAAAGAGTGCATTAGAGGATTCTAAGGAGGTACTTGAAGCGAAGGAAGAGGGAGAACATCTAGCAATCGTACGTCCGTGGCTACAAGATTTTACTGCAACCTGGGTAGAGAAACATCAAAAATACGGTGCCAAGGAACTTAAAGAACAGATACAAGGTGTATATGATGCTGGATATGAAGAGTGGATTCTGTGGAATGGCAATAACCGATATACGAAGAGTGGATTAGAGAATAACAATTGAAATAAAGGAGCATTCATTATATGACTAAGTTAATAGATATGCACTGTGATACAATTACAGAATTATATGATCATAGAGTAAAAGATGGTAGCACTGATACGTTACGTAGTAATTCGATGCACATTGATCTTGAGAAGCTAAAGCAAGGGAATTATATGCTTCAAAACTTTGCTATCTTTCAATCACTTAAGAAGCATGAGAAGATGTTTGAGGATAGTATTAAGTATATCGACTATTTCTATCAGGAGATGGAAGCAAACAAGGATTATATTGGTGTGGTGCGTACGTATGAGGATATTATCAGGAATGAAAAAGAAGGTAAGATGTCTGCATTATTAACCTTGGAAGAAGGTGCAGAAGCAGAAGGTAAATTAGAGTTTTTGCGTACTTACTATCGTCTAGGTGTAAGAATGATCACTCTTACATGGAATTACGAAAATGGTATTGGATATCCGAATTTTCATTATGAAGAAGGTAAAACGTCTGATATGAAGTCACGTAATACAATTGACGGTTTGACTAAGTTTGGTATTTCTTTTATAGAAGAGATGGAGAGGTTAGGTATGATTATCGATGTTTCCCACTTATCGGATGCTGGTTTTTATGACGTGTTACGATATACCAAGAAGCCGTTCGTGGCGAGCCATTCCAATGCTATGCACTGCTGTAATCATTGTAGAAACTTAACAGACGATATGATTCGTAGATTATCGGAAAGGGGTGGGGTAACAGGAATTAATTTTTACCCTTATTTCCTTGATGAGGTGGCACCTGAAGAAGATAGAAAGGAATACGCTAGCATTGAGAAAATACTCGCTCATATTAAACATATAAAGAAAATAGGTGGAATCCAGTGTATTGGTCTAGGTACGGATTTTGATGGTATAGAAGGGGATTTAGAGATCAAAGATGCATCGTATATGCAGATGTTAGTAGAGAGACTAGAGAAGGCAGGATTTACACCTACAGAGATAGAGGCAATATGCTATAAGAATGTTTTGAGAGTTTATAAAGAAATATTAAGGTAGATAAGCGACGCCAATTTGATAGAGTTCAAATTGGCGTTGTTGAATATAGCAGTTACCGAATCCTCTTCAAGTGCGAAGTTTGAGTGAATAATTATATAATAAAGAGTATCTTCATGTACCTTTCAGCATAAACATAGAATAATCAAGCTAAAGGTTGTAGATACATGAAGTTTACTAAGATGCACGGACTTGGAAACGACTACATATATATTAATGCCATAACTAAGACCGTTGATAATCCTGAACAGTTAGCAGTACAGATGAGTAGACAACACTATGGTATCGGTGCGGATGGTTTGATATTAATTAGACAATCTGATGTTGCTGACTTTATGATGGATATGTATAATGCCGATGGATCAAGGGCTGAGATGTGTGGAAACGGGATTCGGTGTGTAGCAAAATTCGTATATGATAACAAACTAACTGAAAAAACAGAACTTCTAATAGAGACGTTATCAGGAGTGAAACGACTTTTCTTGGAAGTGGAAGATGAAATTGTTAAAATGGTGACAGTTGATATGGGAAAACCAGAGCTATTATCGACTAAGATTCCTGCTATATCTGATAAAGAGATAATAAAGAACGAAAAAATAGAAATTGACGGGGAAATATATCATATAACGTGTGTCTCTATGGGAAACCCACATACAGTACTATTTGTAGAAGATATTAGAGAAGTTAAGCTTGAAGATATTGGTCCGAAGATAGAGAAACATCCTATGTTTCCTAAGAAGTCAAATGTTGAATTTGTTGAAGTTATCACGAATAACATTATACGTATGAGAGTTTGGGAGCGCGGAACTGGAATTACTTTGGCTTGCGGTACTGGGGCATGCGCAAGTGTGGTAGCTAGTATAATGAACGATTATACGGATCGGAGGGTAGACGTCGTACTAGATGGAGGAATTCTAACAGTTGATTGGAATGAATCCAATAATATGATTTCCATGCGCGGACCAACTGAAACTGTTTTTGAAGGCAGTTGGGGGGGATTATAGAACCAATATAGATACTATATCATTCAAGATTCGTTACAACGATGGAAGTAACCCGTTTAATTATGAATAATGAAAATAAGAGCAAGAAGACTATTCGAGTATTCTTGCTCTTGTTTTTGTACAATTTTACTAAAGCCGAATGGATTCATACGAGTAAATTAACAGAGTATGGAAATGGAGACAAACAAATAATGGCAATTTGTTAAAATGACTAAAAAATTAAAAAAATTATCGAATTTTTGATTAATGTGTACATTGACAAACAATTAACAATAATATAAAATAAACATTGTTAAAAGATAAACAATATAGCAACACATAAAAACTTGTTAATATTTTAACGCATAACATTGTTATAAATGAAAGAAATAAAAAGAGGTTATCATTTTAGTAACGTATTTTATTTTAAGTAATTAATAAGTTTATATCTATGAAGCTGTATCGGAGGAAGCACCCCCCTACTGATAACAGGATGATTTCAAAATTAGGAGGATAATCGTAATGGCAAAAAAAGAAGAACAAACTACAGTACAAGCAACTGGATTAGTTGACAGCGTTGATGCATTAGTTGCAAAAATGAACGAAATCAGAGAAGCACAGAAAATTTTCGCAACTTATACTCAAGAACAGGTAGATAAGATTTTCTTAGCTGCTGCAACAGCTGCTAACAAACAAAGAATCCCGCTAGCTAAAATGGCAGTTGAAGAAACTGGTATGGGTATTGTTGAAGATAAAGTTATCAAAAACCACTACGCAGCAGAATATATTTATAATGCATACAAAGACACTAAAACATGTGGTGTTATTGAAGAAGATACTAGTTTTGGAATCAAGAAAATTGCTGAACCAATTGGTTTAATTGCAGCAGTTATCCCAACAACAAACCCAACTTCAACAGCGATTTTCAAAACATTAATCGCTTTAAAAACTAGAAATGCTATCATCATCAGCCCACATCCACGTGCTAAGAATTCTACTATCGCAGCAGCAAAAGTTGTTCTTGATGCAGCAGTAGAAGCAGGTGCACCAGCTGGAATCATTGGTTGGATTGATGTTCCATCATTAGAGTTAACAAACGAAGTTATGAAGAGTGCAGATATCATCTTAGCTACAGGTGGTCCTGGTATGGTTAAGGCTGCTTACTCATCAGGTAAACCAGCTCTTGGTGTTGGTGCAGGTAACACTCCAGTAATTATGGACGAAACTTGTGATGTTAAATTAGCAGTTAACTCAATTATTCATTCAAAAACTTTCGATAATGGTATGATTTGTGCATCAGAACAATCTGTTATCGTTAACGATAAAATCTATGCAGCAGTTAAGAAAGAATTCGCAGATAGAGGATGTTACTTCACAACACCTGAAGAAACAGAAAAACTTAGAAAAACAATCCTTATCAATGGAGCTCTTAACGCTAAAATCGTTGGTCAAAAACCAATTACTATCGCTAAATTAGCTGGATTTGATGTTCCAGAAGCAACTAAGATTCTTATCTCAGAAGTTGAATCGGTAGCAATCGAAGAAGAAATGGCACACGAAAAATTATCTCCAGTTTTAGCTATGTACAAAGCAAAATCATTTGATGAAGCAGTTGCTAAAGCAGAAGTACTTGTAGCTGATGGTGGTTATGGTCATACATCTTCACTTTATGTAAATGTTGGAACTGGTAAAGAAAAGATTAATCAATTCGCAGCAGCAATGAAGACTTGTAGAATTCTTGTTAATACTCCATCTTCACATGGTGGTATCGGTGATTTATACAACTTTAAATTAGCTCCATCATTAACTCTTGGTTGTGGATCATGGGGTGGAAACTCTGTATCAGAAAACGTAGGAGTTAAACACTTAATCAACATCAAGACAGTAGCAGAGAGGAGAGAAAATATGCTTTGGTTTAGAGCACCTGAAAAAGTTTACTTTAAGAAAGGTTGTCTTCCTGTAGCGCTTGATGAACTTAAGAACGTAATGGGCAAGAAGAAAGTATTTATCGTAACTGACTCATTCTTATACAAGAATGGTTACACTAAATGCGTAACAGATAAATTAGATGAAATGGGTATCCAACATACTACATTCTATGAAGTAGCACCAGACCCAACATTAGAATGTGCAAAAGAAGGCGCTAAAGCTATGAGAGCTTTCGAACCAGATTGTATCATCGCTATCGGTGGTGGTTCAGCAATGGATGCTGGTAAGATTATGTGGGTTATGTACGAACATCCAGAAGCAGATTTCATGGATATGGCAATGCGTTTCATGGATATTAGAAAACGTGTTTACACATTCCCTAAGATGGGTGAAAAAGCATACTTCATCGCTGTTCCTACATCTTCAGGTACTGGTTCAGAAGTTACACCTTTCGCAGTTATCACTGATGAAAAGACTGGTCACAAATATCCATTAGCAGATTACGAATTACTTCCAAACATGGCAATTATCGATGCTGACATGATGATGAACCAACCAAAAGGATTAACTAGTGCTTCAGGTATCGATGCTCTTACTCATGCATTAGAAGCTTATGCATCAATCTTGGCTACTGATTATACAGATGGTCTTGCACTTAAATCTATGAAGAATATCTTCGCTTACTTACCAAGTGCATATGAAAACGGTGCAGCAGATGAAACAGCAAGAGAAAAAATGGCTGATGCTTCAACAATGGCTGGTATGGCATTCGCTAATGCTTTCCTTGGAATTTGTCACTCTATGGCTCATAAATTAGGTGCATTCCACCACTTACCACATGGTGTTGCTAACGCATTGTTAATCACTGAAGTAATGAAATTCAATGCTGTAAGCGTTCCAACTAAGATGGGAACATTCTCTCAATATCAATATCCACATTGTATGGAAAGATATATTGAAGTTGCTAATTTCCTTGGAATTCAAGGTAAGAACGATCAAGAAAAATTCGATAACTTACTTAAAGCTATTGAAGAATTAAAAGCTAAAGTTGGTATTAAGAAAACTATAGCTGAATACGGCGTAGATGAAAAATACTTCTTAGAAACATTAGATAAGATGGTTGAGCAAGCATTTGATGATCAATGTACAGGTGCTAACCCAAGATATCCATTAATGTCAGAAATGAAAGAAATGTATTTAAAAGTTTACTACGGTAAATAAATCATACGTGACTTTTAAGCAATATTAAGAAGACAGTCTTCAATTGGTTTGTGTGTGATACACGGATATATAAGATTCGTGTATCCACATAAAAACCTTGAAGATTGTCTTTTTTAGTTGCTTGTGAACGTATAAATAATCTAGAATATTTGAAAGTAATATGTAAAAATAACCGCTTCTAACCTCTATTTTATTGGGTTGACATAGAAGTACCTCAATACTATAATTGTAATTTAATATTAATTACTGATTCGGGTGTCAAAAGCCCTCTTTCTATGTTCTGTATCACATTTAACTAAAGTTAACTGGTAATTAGTTTCGTTAGCCATATATAAGAAATTCATTTAGGATAAGATGATTATCAATCATAAATAGGAGGAATGATTATGTCGTTTGGAGAAGATTTTGTATGGGGAGTTGCTACCTCTTCCTATCAAATAGAAGGAAAAACTAAAGATGATGGTAAGGGTGATGATATATGGGACATCTATGTACGTGAACCTGGTAAGATTATGGAAGGTCACACTGGCGATATTGCTTGTGATCATTATAATCGTTATAAAGAAGATATCGCTATCATGAAGCAATTGGGCATACGTGCCTATCGTTTTTCAATTAATTGGGCAAGAATTCTGCCAGACGGAATTGGGAAGATTAATGAAAAAGGAATTCAATTTTATAATAATTTGATTGATTGTTTATTAGAGAATGGAATTGAACCGTACATTACCTTGTATCATTGGGAATTACCATACGCCTTATACCGCAAAGGTGGCTGGCTAAACAGGGAGATCGTGCAATGGTTTGGTGAATATGCCAAAATAGTTGCAACCTATTTCTCGGATCGTGTTACCAAATATTTTACCTTGAATGAACCACAGTGCTTTATTGGATTAGGATATCTTAACGGAGTCCATGCACCGGGTCTAAAGGCGCCAATCCGAGATACATTTGAGATGGCACATAATGTTTTACTAGCACATGGACAAGCTACTAGAATGTTGCGAGAGCATGCAAAACAACCGATAGAAGTAGGCTATGCGCCGACAGCTGGAGTTAGTTATCCTGCGAGTGAGAAACCAGAAGATGTAGAGGCAGCAAGAAAAAGTTTCTTCCGATGCCCGGATATAGAGGAAGGTTGGACTTGGAATGTTAGTTGGTGGAGTGATCCTGTTATACTAGGAGAATATCCAGAAGAAGGTCTCCGTAAGTATAGTAAGTATTTGCCGAACATAACAAAGGAGGATATGAAGCTAATTGCACAGCCACTTGATTTCTATGGTCAAAATATGTACAATGGATTTCAAGTTAAGATGGGAGCAGACGGTTTACCTGAGTATGTAAATCGTGAGGTAGGGTTTGCTAAAACAGCAACAAATTGGCCGGTTACACCAGAGTGTTTATATTGGGGCACTAAGTTTTTGTATGAGCGCTATCAGCATCCAATATTCATAACGGAGAACGGAATGTCTTGTCATGATACGATATCCCTAGATGGTAAAGTACATGATCCAAACCGCATCGATTTCTTGAATCGTTATTTATTACAATTAGGAAAAGCAAAAGATGAGGGCGTTGACATCAGAGGTTATTTTGAATGGTCACTGATGGATAATTTTGAATGGAATTGTGGTTATACAGAACGTTTTGGACTTGTATATGTTGATTATGAAACGCAGAAAAGAATAATTAAAGATTCAGGATATTGGTATCGTGATGTTATTTTGAATAAAGGAAAAAATCTATAAAAGAATAAAACTGTAAAAAGAATAAAACTATAAAAAGAATAAAACTATAAAAAGAATAAAACTATAAAAAATAAAGCTATAAATAAAATAAAACTATTAAAAGAATAAGACTATAAATGAATAAATCACACTATGAAGAAATTATATTAAATCTTCATAGTGTGATTTTTTTTCTCGATATTGTAGTGGGGTTAAGGTCGTGTGGTTTTTGAATAAGTGGATAAAATGAGGTGTGTTAGCTATACCGATTGATTCCGCTATTTCATTAACGGTTTTGTTTGTTGTAAGAAGGAGTTGCTTAGCAACCTCCATCCTACGATCAATTAGGTAGTCAATAGGAGATTTATGAACATAGCGTTTGAAATCCTTTGCTAACTTGTATTTGTTATAATTTAACTCCTCAGACAAAGAGTCAAGAGTATGTTTTTCTGTATAACGAGTTTGGAGAATGGTCATCATCTGTTTGATATGATTAGGTACATAACTACTTTGATTACAATCTACATGTTTGGTAAGGATGATATTAGTTAGTAATGACGTTAATAATGACGAACGAATTAATTCCACTGTGATTGAATTGTTTTCTTCGTAAGAAAATAGTTTGTGTAAGGTTGTTATACTATCATCACTAGGAATGCAATTGCAATAAGGAATACCATTCTCTAGGAACAATTGATAGTAATAGTTAATTTGCTGACCATTGAGAAACAGGATTTCAAAGTCCCAATTTTGTTCTAATAAATCTAGTTTGAGATAATTTGAACAATCAAGAAATATAAAAGAGTTATCTCCTATTACATATTGCTTGTTATCATAAGTTAAGCGATACCGGCCCTTTTTGGTGTATAGTAAAAGGAAAGAGTCCAAATCTTTCATCTCTATAGTAAATGGAAAGTTGCGTGTTGTCTTAGCTAATATCTCAAGATAGTAAAGGGATTCTATAGCATGGGTGGATGGAGAAGGGATGTAGGATTCTTTCAAGAAATCCTCTAAAGAAATGTTTTGAGAGGAGATTTTTCTTGATGAAATTCTTGTGTTTAAATTAGGCTGGTAAAAAGCATCTGTATAGGAAGAATGAAGAGATAAAACAGATTGATTCCAACGCTTTACGAATGTTGACATAGATATCCTCCTCTTGTGGTAATAAATTTTCGATAATTTAACTTAAATTTAGTATACCTAATACTTGATAAGAATGCAAGATACGTAAATGAGGGAAAATTTATTAACAAACCTTTTTAAGAACAGTAAAAAGCCAAGATAGTATAAAAATAGTCAAGATAGTAGAGTGATTAAAAATTAAGCAAAGTATAAAATTAAATTAAGCTAAAAAGGATAATTTATTAGCGGATTAGCGATTAAGTAGAACGGTAGCTGGGTTTACAAAAGCTAATACTTACGATGAAATAAAGGCGAGGAGGAGTAGGAATGTTCGTAGAAGAAGCCAATCGAATGCTGAATGATAAAATCCTTCCATTTTGGGAAAATCTAAAAGATGATACATATGGTGGTTTTTATGGCTGGTTAGATTTTGAGTTGAATTTAGATAAAAAGGCTGTTAAAGGCTGTATATTAAATAGTAGAATCTTATGGTTCTTCTCAAATGCATATTTGACACTTAAGGATACGGAGTTGTTACCTTATGCAAAGCATGCGTATGAATTTTTAAAGAAGTATTGTATTGATAAAGAATATGGAGGCGTATACTGGTCATTAAATTATGATGGTACCGTATTTGATAGTACAAAACATACCTATAATCAAGCGTTTGCAATCTATGCGTTAGCTTCCTATTATGATGCAACCAAAGAGGAAGAGGCACTAAAAATTGCTTATGACTTGTATAGAATCATAGAATCAAATTGCACGGATGAAGTAGGATATTTAGAGGCATTTACATATGATTTCAAACCAGAAGATAATGATAAGTTATCAGAAAATGGTGTAATTGCTGAGAAAACAATGAATACTTTGTTGCATGTGTTTGAAGCTTACACAGAGTTGTATCGAGTAACGAAGGATGAGCAAGTTGCTAAAAAATTATATTTCATAATGGACGTATTCGAGAAGCAAGTATTCAATGAAGAATTACGCAGACAAGAAGTATTCTTTGACAAGAATATGAATAGTATTCTCGATTTACATTCCTATGGTCATGACATAGAAACAGCATGGTTGATTGATAGAGGTTGCGAGGTACTTAATGATGCAGAGTTAACAAAGAGAATGCACCGTATTACAAGTATTTTGGAAGACGAGATTTATAAGGTGGCTTATGTTGACCATTCTCTATTGAATGAATGTGAAAAAGGAAATGTTAATCGTATGAGAGTTTGGTGGGTTCAAGCAGAAGCAGTGGTTGGTTTCTTCAATGCCTATGAAAAGTCAAACGACGAACGCTACAAGGAAGCTGCCAAAGATATCTTAGAATATATTAAAACAAAACTAGAAGACCAAAGAGAAGGGTCAGAATGGTACTGGCAATTAGATGATAATCATCTACCAGATACAAGCAAACCAATTGTTGAGCCATGGAAATGCCCATATCACAACGGAAGAATGTGTTTTGAAATCATTAGGAGGAATATAGATGTTGCATAAAAATTATTATACTGAATTAGAAAAGTACAATGCATTAATTAACAAGAAGAATAAGGTGGCGGATTTCTACAACGGAATTTATGATCGTTATGAAAATCCTGTATTAACGAGAGACCATATTCCACTAACATGGAAATATGATTTGAATGTAGAAACAAATCCATACTTTATGGAACGTATAGGTGTGAATGCTGTTATGAACTCGGGAGCAATTGAATTGAATGGAAAATTCTATCTGGTTGCAAGAATTGAAGGAAATGATCGTAAGTCTTTCTTTGGTGTTGCAGAGAGTGACAATGGGGTTGATGGTTTCGAATTCTGGGATTATCCCGTTGAATTACCAGACACTTGTAAAGAAGAAACTAATGTTTATGATATGAGATTAACAAAACATGAAGATGGATATATCTATGGTACGTTCTGTTCAGAAAGCAAAGATACAAGTGTTAATGATTTATCTGCAGCAGTTGCGGCAGCTGGTATAGTAAGAACAAAGGATCTAAAAACTTGGGAGCGTCTTGATAATTTAAAGACTCTACGTTCCCCACAACAAAGAAACGTTGTACTACATCCAGAGTTTGTGAATGGTAAATATGCATTCTACACTAGACCAATGGATGATTTTATTGACACTGGCTCAGGCGGTGGTATTGGCTTTGGGTTATGCGATGATATCGAACATGCAGTAATTGATGAAGAAATTATTACAAGTTGCAGAAAATATCATACAATTACGGAAGTTAAGAATGGTGCAGGTGCTGTTCCAATTAAGACAGATAAAGGATATATCCATATTGCTCATGGTGTACGTAATACGGCTGCAGGTCTTCGCTATGTTATCTATGCATTTGCAACAGATCTTAAAGAGCCATGGAAAGTTATCGCTGAGCCATCTGGATTCTTAATTGCACCATTAGCTTCAGAAAGAGTTGGAGATGTATCTAATGTTGTGTTTACTAACGGAGCAATTGCAAGAGATAACGGTGACGTATATATCTACTATGCTTCTTCTGATACAAGAATGCATGTAGCAACAACAACTATTGATAAACTAGTTGACTATGTGTTCAATACACCAGAAGATCCATTGCGTTCACCTGATTGTGTACAACAAAGATGTGAATTAATTAGAAAAAATCTTGAATATTTAAAAGAAGAAGAATAAAAGAAGAAAAATAAAAGAGTGCTATGTATTATAAGTGTTCTAGTAAAGGTTTGTGATTATCATGGAAATGCCAGGAGAAGTAATATTACCAAATGCAAAAGAGTTACAATATTGTGGACGTATTGACTTAACAAATGAATTAGAACCAGTGTTTGTCTATGCCTGTAGTTTTGTTACGTTTAAGTTTACAGGTACCACAATACGTGTCATAATAAGTAACATGCATTGTTATTATGATAACTATATTGGATATATAATTGATGGCAAACAAGGAAAAATTAAGTTGTCTCAAGGGCAAGATAAGGAATGTATACTACTAAAAGATAATTTAGAAGACAAAGAACATGAGATAATCCTTTTTAAACGTATGGATGCTTGCCATTACTTCACACTTTTTGGGTTTATTATTGATGAAGGAGCTGTCGTTAATTCGGCTCCTTCATTTCCAACTAGACGTATAGAAGTATATGGTGACTCGGTTTCAGCAGGAGAGTTATCTGAGGCAATAGATTATATCGGAAAACCGGATCCAAAGCACAATGGCGAATACTCTAATTCGTGGTATTCCTATGCGTGGATGGCGGCTAGAAAATTAGAAGCTCAGATTCATGATATTGCACAAGGTGGAATATCGCTATTAGATGGGACTGGTTGGTTTGGCGCACCACATTACTATGGAATGGAACATACATGGGATAAACTTCGCTATCATTCCGAATTAGGACCAAAGACTCCCTGGGACTTTACGAAATATGTGCCGCATGTAGTAGTTGTTGCAATTGGTCAGAATGATAACAATCCAGTCGATTATATGAAAGAGAATTATCAAGGAGAAAAGGCAAGCCGGTGGAGAATTCAATACGCAGAATGGATTAAGAAAATTCGTAAAACTTATCCCAATGCGTTAATTATACTGTCAACAACTATATTGAATCATCACGCTAACTGGGATAAAGCAATTGGTGAGGTATGTGAAGAACTTGGTGATGAGAAAATTGTACATTTTCTATATAAGAAAAATGGTCAGGGTACACCAGGACATATACGTATCTTGGAAGCAGAAGAGATGGCAGATGAACTAAGTGAATTTATTCTGTCGTTTGGTGATGAGATATGGAATGGTTGATGACTTTAGGAGGTCTATATGAGTTATTTAGAGAAATACAAAGAGTGGTGTGAAAATCCGTATTTTGATGTAGAAACAAGAGAAGAGTTACTTGAATTAAAGGGGAATGAGCAAGAGATTCAGGATCGTTTCTATCGTGATTTAGCTTTTGGAACAGGTGGATTACGTGGAGTTCTTGGTAACGGAACAAATCGTATGAATATCTATACGGTTAGGAAAGCAACACAAGGTTTAGCGAATTATGTTTGCAAGAAAGCTGGACAAGAAAAAGGTGTTGCAATTGCTTATGACTCTCGTTTAATGTCAAGAGAGTTCGCTGAAGAAACGGCATTGTGTTTTGCGGCTAACGGTATTAGAGCGTATGTATTCCCATCATTACGTCCAACGCCAGAACTTTCTTTTGCTGTACGTAGATTAGGTTGTATCGCAGGTGTAGTAATTACAGCTAGCCATAACCCATCTAATTACAATGGATATAAGGTATATTGGGAAGATGGTGCACAGATAACAGCTCCCCTTGATGCTGAGATAATTGCAGAAGTGAATGCAATCACTGATTATGCAGTTGTTAAAACAATGGAAATGAAAGAAGCAGAGGAAAAGGGACTATATAAAGTAATCGGAAGTGATATCGATGACGAATATATCGCCAAGATGAAAGAGTTAGTACTAAATCCAGAGCAACTTCGTGAATATGCAAAGCAAATTAAAGTTGTATATACACCATTACATGGAACAGGACTTGTTCCGGTTACTAGAATCTTGAAAGAAATTGGATTTGAACAGGTATATGTTGTACCAGAACAAGAACAACCAGATGGAAGATTCCCAACCATTAGTTATCCTAACCCAGAAGATCCTAAAGCGTTTGCTATGGCAATTGAATTAGCAAAGAAGGTAGATGCAGATATTATTCTAGCAACAGATCCTGACGCTGACCGTCTTGGTATCTATGCTAAGAATACACAAACCGGAGAGTATGTATCGTTCACAGGTAATATGTCTGGAATGTTAATCTGTGAATATATATTATCGCAACGAAAAGAACTTAATAAGATGCCTAACAACGGTGCACTAGTAACAACAATTGTGTCGAGCAATATGGCATTAGCAGTAGCGAAGGAATATGGATTAGCTTGTATTGAAACCTTAACCGGATTCAAATATATTGGAGAACAGATTAAATTCTTTGAACAACAAAATTCATACCAATACCTTTTTGGATTTGAAGAAAGCTATGGTTGTTTGATTGGAACCTATGCAAGGGATAAAGATGCAGTATCCGCTGTTATGGCTCTTTGCGAAGCTGCAGCATATTACAAAGCTCATAATCTTACTTTGTGGGATCAGATGCTACGTATCTATGATAAATATGGCTACTACATGGAAGACTTGCATACAATCACACTAAAAGGTCAAGACGGTGCAGAAAGAATTAATCGCATTATGGATCGTTTCCGTACAGAGAATGTTTTATCCATAGCAGATACGAAAGTAAAAGCACTTCGTGACTATGACAATGATGTAGTAATTAATTATGAGACAGCAGAAAAAACTACAACAGGATTACCAAAGTCAAATGTTCTGTATTTTGATTTAGTAGATGATGTATGGTGTTGTGTAAGACCATCGGGAACAGAACCTAAGATTAAGTTCTATATGGGAGTAAAAGCGAAGTCCTTAGAAGAGGGAAGAGAACAACTTGAAAAGTTAAAACAGGCGATGAGCGAATTTGCTGAAGAAACAAAATAAATAGAAGGTCGAGGTACCAATTTGATTATATCAAATTGATATCCTCGACCTTTTTCACTTTCAGTTTACTTGCGAGTATTTTTTATTTGAATTATTAATATTTATGTAACCGATAAGTCTTATGAAGGAAAATGAATGGTTTATTCGTATTCTACTACATCTAACCATTTCATTAACAATTCTCTTTCTTCTGGTTTGTTTTTCGTTAATTGTGCTGCAGCGACAATTGGCAACCAAGTCTGTACGTAACGTTTTTCTGTTTGACTCTTCTTGCAGAAGAGATCTAGATATAAGTCTGCGGCTTTTGGATTATCTAATGATAATAGAAGATAAGTTCTTGCAGCGTCAGCGCTGGCATTTCCTTGTGAAGCATGCACCCAATCCAGAACGTATAATTTATCGTTAGAAACGATGATGTTCTTAGGATTGAAATCACCATGACATACTTTGGTGTGTTTTGGCATTCCATCTAGTCTGGTTAATAAATCATATTTCTTAATGCTATCAATGCAATCAAGACTATTGATTTGACGAACCATCTTATCCTTGAGCTTATTAAGTTGTGGAGATCGTTTGGAATGAATCTCTAATTGCAAGTCCACCATCTGTTCAATATAGGATTGCAATTTGTCAGGATTATCTTTCATTAATTGGTATAGAATCTTGCCTTCAATGAAATTCATGCTAATAGCCCATTGTCCATCGATGATGGATACTTCACTTATACTTGGGATATCTAATCCTGTTTCTTCGACTCGTGAGGTATTTAACGCTTCATTCAATACTTCTGTTTTAGGAAAATCTTTATTAAATACTTTAATTGCAATGTCCCCATCTCGGTATACACTTGCATTTGTACCTTTAGATATTAAATTCTCTAACTTCATATGAATCGCTCCTCTCGTTGCTGTCTTACCTGTTAAGTTTACCATTATGTTACATGTTAGTAATCTTTTGGATTGATTATATTATACTACAAACTGCTCAAAAAGTACAGTGTATTAGGGTATAAATTATTAAAAATATATAAAAAAATAAGATGCGATATAAAAATATGATCAAAATGTTTAAAAAAGATAAAAATTTGCAACAAAACAATACAATATGTTTAAAATTTATAAATAAAAGTCGAGAAATAGCTAGAAATTGAAGCAGAAGTATGGTAAAATATAAACAAAACAAAGAATAGTATATGAACTGTGATATACAAATATTACAAAATTGTGTTTTGTAAGAATGCCAAAAGAAAACTAGTTCAAAGACTTTGGAAGGGAGCATTTTGCTATTATGAGTATATTAAAGAAAAGTAAAAAAACAAGTAATACTGAAAATATTAATACTCAGCAACTGGAAGTTAAAGAGAAGGCAAAACAAATACATATAGGAGTAAAGCACATAGAAGATTCAATTGAGTATTTTATGAATGGAGAAGGGGATATATCAAAATATTTTGAAGAGATTAGAGAAGGTTTTGATTCAACTTCATTAAAACTTGGAAACATGAATGAGAATTTAGATAATAGACAAAAGAATTTCAAGGATTTTCATATATATGCGAGTCAAGTGAATGATATCGTTTCAAAGTCTGATGATGCAATAACAGAAGCAGATAATAAGATGGGAACATTATCGAATTATATAGAACAAAGTTGCGATCAGTTAGGTAATATTACGAATACATTCCGTACATTAGAGAAAAACTTCGAGAACATTCAAGAAATGTCAAAGAATATTACAGGGATAGCTTCCAATACAAATTTATTAGCGCTAAATGCATCCATTGAAGCTGCTAGAGCAGGTGATGCCGGAAGGGGATTTGCAGTTGTAGCGGAACAGATTCGTGAGTTATCTACATCAACAACGAAGTTGGTATCAGGGATTGATGAATCGGTACAAGCATTGTTTGATAGTTTAGATGGTTTAAAGAAAGAAATTGAAAAAACAAAAGGCACAATTCAAGAGAACCTTTCATATGCTAATGATGTTAAGACTAATTTTGTGCAAGTTACAGAGTATACGAAAGAAGTAAAAGAATTCAGTGATAGGATTGTATCTCAAATCGGTGATACAGGGAGTGAAATTCAATCTATTGGCAATGATACAACCGATATAGCTAGTGTAATACATAAATTAGGTAGCAAATTAGATACTTTGAATGAGAAGATGACTAATAAATCAGCCTTGCTATGTGAGGTAAGTGATTTCCTAAAGCAACTTGACAATCTAGTTGATGAAGAAATCAAAGAGGTATAAGGTTGTATTACAAATCAGAGGAGAGTAATTAACTACCGTACTATAATAGAAGATTGATATTATAGAAGGCGGAGTATATTACGGTGAAATGATTACAACACTTGAAGCTTAAGCACTAAAGAGTCCAACTGCCATGGTATGGTTAAGATGATGGTATGTGAATTCTAATATAGAAGAAGCTGCGGTTATGATAGAAGAATAAGACATCATATCAGTAGCAGTTACAATGAATACGTTACCATATTGTAATATTGTCTTTATCGAAGGAGAAGAGAGAAAGTCAATATTAAGTGTATAACTTATCTAGGAGATAGCATCGGCAAGATGTGGGTTAATTGAAGGCAATGTCTTTTTCAATAGACACTGCCTTCTTATTTTCGTCTAACAATTACCTACATCTAGGCCACTGTGGTAAGAGCGATTACCAATTGCTTCTATGAGACGATCGAACCTAGTATAATCAATTAACCCATTGGATTTACTATTAAGGTAAGCGGTAATATGCGAGAGAATATTCTGATAATAGATGGCTGCTTTACTATATAAATCATAGATAGAGTCTGTTGATTCAATGCTAGTGTCCCATGGGTTTTTCCAAGTGGAATTGCTAAGATTGCATGCATCCATGGTGTCTATAAGGGTATCGTTAATCATAAGAGATGAAACTATATGTTTCTGTCTTAGTAATTTTTCAAGAACACGTATCGTTCGTTGTTTTCTTCCAGTTTGATCGTGTAAGAATAAAGTTTCGATTTTCATGGAGGTGATTGCCTTTTTAATCTTAGAAGGGCTTGTTATTCTGGAACCTTTTCCCGTATCCAGGAGAAATGAATGGAAGGTTTTATTAATACTGATACTCAGTAAGTTTGAAATAATTGCCTTATCTTTATAAGAGAGAGAGATTGTTTTAGAAGGATAGAACTTCGAGGGGGCTAGTCCCTTTCGCTCTAGCAATAGTTTCTTATCAATTATGGCTTCTAATGTACCGTGTAGACTAAAAGAAGTGACATTCGATCCACGAATGTCAGGTGAATAACCAGTTCTATAGTAGATATAGGGGTGTATATGTGCATCTAAGGAATAGTGGGCAAGTAATCCACATAGGTAAGCAAGACCACAATCATATTCTGAACCTGTTAATGTAGAGAGCTTATTCAGATAATTTTGAAAGAACAGGGATACCCTATGTTCGTGCATATGATTGCCTACATTATATTCTGAAGGGCCTAAGACAAGGGATATATCGAAAAAGAAGATATCGGGACCTTGCAGACCAAGTTTGTACGCATTTTGATTCTGATATAAGATTGTTTTGATTTTACTTACTGTAAGGGTCTGGTACATATCAACCCCATATAAGTAATGTGTTATATAAGCTGGCATAGTATCTCCTTGTGAAACTAAATAGTCACTTAAATCTAGTTAATAAAGTATAGTATAACAGAAGAAGCAGTAAATGATACGGAGATATTCTAGTAAGAAAGAATATTTAGAGCGAAATCTATGCCATTTTCGATACTTTACAACGGATATTGGTTAAATAGTTCCACGCCAGCAAATACATGATATAAATTATTGATATCATTTAAAATAGGTAGTAGATTTTATTTATTATACTAGTTATAATAAAGGACGTGACTAAAGATGTTGTGTAATACATTTAAGAAATACTGATATTTTGATAAGGTAAGGGTGAAGCGATGGAGGGTAATGAAGGCTTAGATGCCGCAGCTTTAGCTGGAAGGATTTTGTTACAGAATGGTGCTGAGATTTTTCGTGTAGAGGAGACGATCGAGAGAATAGCAAAATCATATGGATTGGAAGGAAATAGTTCGTTTGTACTAAGTAGTGGAATATTCATTACGGAGGAAAAGGACGATAAGCATTTCTATGCCAATGTGAAGCATATTCCTCTAAGTACGGCACATCTGGATAAAGTTGCAGCAGTGAACCAGCTTTCTAGAGAAATAGAAACGGGAAAATATACGCCGGGAGAGGCAATAGAAGAGCTACATAAAATAGAAAACATGCCTGAGAATCCCAAAGTTGCGCAGATTATTGCAGCGGGTGTTGGTAGTGCTTGTTTTGGATATCTCTTTGGAGGTTCGATATTTGATAGTCTTACAGCATTCCTAGTAGGAGGTTTGTTATGGGTGTTTCTTGGCTTTATGTCAAAGCGAAAGAAACGAATGACAAAGATTATGTTGAATCTAGGTGGTGGTATGTTTTCAACAACGTTGTCTATTCTGGGATACCATTTAGGAATTGGGGATAACCTAAATCATATTATAATAGGTTCAATTATTCCGCTTGTTCCAGGAGTAGCATTCACGAATGCTATTCGAGATATAGCTAATGAAGATTATATTAGTGGTATTGTTCGATTAGTGGACGCATTATTAATAGCATTCTGTATTGCTTTAGGTGTAGGAATTGTAATAACTGTATATCATAAAGCTATGGGGGGAATCGGATGATAGGACAATTTTTAGCTGCTACATTTGGTACAATTGCATTTTCCTTACTATTTAGTGTGCCTAAGCGATATTACCCGTGGTGCGGATTGGTTGGAGGGACAGGTTGGCTTTTTTACTTGATTTTTTCAAAATATGTTGGAATTGTGATAGCATGTTTTATCGCAACTTGTGTAGTTGTTTGTCTAAGTAGGCACTTGGCAACGAGAATGAACTGTCCAGTAACGATATTTTTGTTATCTGGAATATTTTGTCTTGTGCCAGGTGCAGGAATCTATTGGACAGCATACTATACTATTATGGAACAATATAGTCTTGCATCAGCAAAAGGATTTGAGACATTCAAAATGGGGATAGCGATTGTTCTGGGGATTACATTAGTATTCGAGATACCACAAGAATTCTTCAAACGAAGGATTACAAAGAGAGATCGAGTATAATATAGTTAGAATAAGTGAAGACATCAATGATGGGAGGTTAAGAAGATGGAGGTTGGAATGAACAAAGAGGAAGCATACCAACTGCTTGAGAATAATGTTATTGATACGATTCATGAATGGCAAGTGAAATTAGGCTATACAGAGGAAATGATACGAATCTATTATAATAGAGATTCGTTAGAACATCTTGTGAAGTTACCACTACCAACTATACTAGAAGCGAAAGAGTTTCTGATAGCATGGCGTGAAACAGTTCAGGACCATCTGGGTAAAGTGCATCTAAGCAACAATGAGGAGAGATTTTGCATCGGTATACCAGCAGATGGAACGAAGTATGTTCATGAGCATAGGAAAGGAAGTACCTTTTTGCTTAATTTGATGGAAGTGTTGAAAGAGCCTACCTGTTCAATTGAACAAATCCTTGAAGTATTCAAGAAGAGGTCACCAAACGTTATTTGTGAGAGAGCGGTGGATGAAGAATTTGATTATGTAATCTACTATGAGAATGATGCATTAGATTCTTTTCGATACTGTTTTAGCTTAGGCGAGATGGGAGCGTTTTATCATAGATTTTCTGAGTATGATTATCAAACCGTACGCTAGGAAATTACAAATTGACTTATGAAATAGAAGTCAATTTAATTAGATTATTAATAATATAAGGGTTCTGATTCTTTTACTCTAAAAAGAAGGTATCAGAACCCATTAGATTTAGCTTATAATAATAGCAGATATGAAGGAGGAGTTAATATGGTTTTTTCTAAAAAGACAAAATCTTGTAGTGAAATGGTAGGGTTATTGGAGTATGTTGATGAGGCATTAGCTGGAAAAGATGTAACATTGCCAAAGAGTGATCACCCCGTACATAAAAAGGTTATTGAACGTTTTGACCAATTATTAGTCAATGAAAAGAGAATGTCACAAGCAGCGAAAGGTGTACTTGAAGTAGCAGCCACATTAAGTAGTTTCGATGTAGGAATGACACATATCTCAAATCAATTGATGGATTTTGCGAAAGATCTGGAGGCTCTTAGTGCTTCAAATCTTGCGATTGTCGAAGAAACTACAGCAACAATGAATCAGGTTACAGATACAATAGATCAAACAACAGTGACACTTGAGAATTTATCGAATGATTCAAAGAATCTGTCTACTAAGAATAGCGAGAGTAAAGAACTTCTTGTAGAAGTTGAATCATTGAAGGAAGAAGTAGTTACCGATACAAAAGAGATGAATGACAAGATTGAACAGTTAGTTGAATTAGCTGTTGCAGTTGGTAAAATTGTTGATAGTGTACAAGGCATCGCTAACCAAACAAATCTCCTTGCTTTAAATGCAGCGATTGAAGCAGCAAGAGCTGGAGAACATGGTAAGGGGTTTGCTGTTGTGGCAGAAGAAGTTCGTAATCTTGCTGACAATACGAAAGATAACTTAGAAGGTATGAGGGGTTTCGTATCAAGTATTCATACGGCAGCAGAAGAAGGAAAAGCTAGTATGGAGCGAGCTTTAACGTCAACAAGTCAGATGAGTGAGAAGATAGATGCTGTATCACAAACAATAGGAAGTAACATACAAGTATTAGAAGATGTTATAGAAAACGTCGATACCGTGTATACTTCTATGCAGGGAATTAAAGTTGCAGCTACAGAGATTAATATAGCGATGGAAAGTTCAAGCGATGATGCACAACAATTAAGCGAGATGACTAAGAATATTCATAAAGATGCTGTGGAAAGTGTTACTTTTGCAAAGGGTATCTCAAAAATTGATGATCAATTAACGGGAATCGTTTCTTCCTTGTATGAAGGGTTACGTTCTGGAAAACATGCAGTAACGAACGATGAGCTTAGAACTGCTATTGAAAAAGCCATGAAAGCACACAAAGATTGGCTTGCGAATATGAATTTAATCGTTGATAAGATGAAGGTACTGCCTATTCAGACAAACTCTAACAAATGCGCTTTCGGACATTTCTATCATGCAATTCATATCGATCATCCTGCAATCATTGATGATTGGAGAGAAGTGGACAAGCTGCACAAAGAATTCCACACAATGGGAGACACGATTCTAGATTCCGTTAGAGCCCATGACGAAAGTAAGGCAAAACAACAGTATGAGCAAACAATTGCATTGTCAGAGAAATTATTAGCGTTATTTGAAAAAATTGTAGCAACAATTGATTCAATGACAGCAAAACAGATTAGAATATTCAAATAGAAAGTTGAGAAGTATGGAAAGTATAGAAAAAAAGATCCCATTCACATGTCCAAGTTGTAAATCGGAACATATGGTAACTTGTTATGAACAATTAGGTCCTAATAAGAAAGAGGAAGTTATGAGCGCCTCTTTTTTACAATGGGACTGTGACAGTTGTGGTCATAAAGTTAAGTTGGTTTACCCAACGTATTACTGTAACATAGAGAAGGAGTTTGTAGTTTTTTTGCGCCCAAATGTAAGTGATGCAAGTTGCATCACAGAAGATGAGAAGGAGATGTTCAAAGGATTTACGATGAGATTATGCAAAACAGCAGACACTTTCGTAGAAAAAGTACGTGTATTTGAAGCAAAACTGAACGACCGAGCAATCGAATTACTAAAATTAATAACATTTGCAAAGATACATGTAGGGAATGATACGATTCAAGATATCTATTTCTATCGTATAAGTGAGCATGGAAGCTTGGAATTCACATTAATGTACAAAGAAGATATTGATGGAATTGATATTGACCAAGCAATGTATCAGAATGTATTAAACATTGTGACAGATGAATTACCACCACTTGAAGATGATGTGTATTGTATTGATTTGAATTGGGCAGGGGCTCAGGTTGTATAAGTCTCCTGTTCTTTGAAAGGAGTATTATAATATGAGAGAAGTTAAATTCAAGATGGAGAGAGAGAATCTTGTAAAAGCTGGTGATAAGGTTGAAATCTTAGAGAAGAAATCGTTTCACTATTACTATATCATAGAACCTGCAGTTGCTATGTCGGGCTGTATTGGACCGGGAGAACGTATTAAATCAAAGTTTGGGATTGTGAAAGAGATAGAAAAAACAGATCGAGGGTATTATGTTATTGTAGAATTCGATGAATAAATTCGAACTCTTTTTATATTTTAAAACATACTTTTATGTGACTCTTTTGAGAACTATTTGACAGGTAGGCGTTACATATACTATTATAGTATTAAGTTTATGTAAGTACTTACATTTTAAAAGAAAAGAGGAAAGATAAGTATGGATAAGGTTTTGCAAGACAACATATTTAAGTATATTGATGAGTTACTAGAGAAGAGTACACCAGAAAAGCCAATTTGGAATATTGAAAAGATTCTAGAAGGAAAACCAGCTGATTGGAATTATATTGATGGTTGCATGATCAAAGCGATTCTTGAGATGTATGCAATCACTGGGGAGAAGAAATACTTCAAATTTGCAGATGAGTTTATTGACTATCGAGTTAGGGAAGATGGAAGTATTGATGGGTACTCGGTAGAAGAACTAAACATTGATAATGTAAATGCAGGAAAGACATTATTTGAATTATATGATTTAACTGGTAAAGAAAAATACAGAAAAGCAATTGACTTGGTTTATAGTCAGATTGAAAAGATGCCTCGTACCGGTGAAGGTAACTTCTGGCATAAGAACATCTACCCAAATCAAGTTTGGCTAGATGGTTTATATATGGGGCAACCATTTTATATGGAATATGAAACTAGATTTAATGAGAAGAAGAATTACGATGATATCTATAACCAGTTCTTTCAGGTAGTTAAAAACATGAGAGATGAAAGAACAGGTTTATATTTCCATGCCTATGATTCTTCTAGAGAGATGTTTTGGTGTGATAAGGTAACGGGATTATCTTCTAATTATTGGTTACGTGCACTTGGTTGGTATGCGATGGCATTACTTGATACACTGGATAAAGCAGATTCATCTGTAAGTGAGCCATATGAGAAGATGAAAAAGATCTTCGTGGATTTGATGGATTCCATGTTACGTTACCAAGATGAAAGTGGTATGTGGTATCAAGTTGTTAATCTTGGCGGTATGGAACGTAACTACCTTGAAACCAGTGGTAGTTCGATTATGGCATATGCTCTATTAAAAGGGGTAAGATTAGGCTTCCTACCAGAATCATATGCAGCGTATGGTATGAAAGCCTTTAATGGTGTTTGTGAGAAGTATCTTAATATCGAAGAAGGAAACATGCACCTTGTAGGAATCTGTCTAGTAGCGGGTCTAGGTGGAGTAGGAAATCGTCCAGGTACATATGATTATTACATGTCAGAACCAATCGTTAAGGATGATGCGAAAGGTGTAGGACCATTCCTACTTGCTTATACGGAGATGTTACGTTTAGAAAAATAATGGATACAAGAAAAGTTGCTGTTACAATAGTTAACCGTTTGCTGAGTTTATAATCAGTTAACTTTGTATCAGCAACTTGTTTGCTAATCTTCCCAAAGAGAATTCAATTTCTCTTGAATTCGAATACTTCTGGCACTCGTTTCATCTTCGTTAATTGTATAAGTATTATCAATATATTGAATACAATCGCCTTCTTTTGCTTCCTTTGGTAAGTGAAAGCGAGGAATGGTAATGAAGCTACCATTCTCTTGTTCACACACAGCAAAAGAACCTTCAAAACGATCTATGATATATGTCATAATAAACTCCTTTCTAAGTTCAACTAGGTAGTAGACTTAACTAGCTGGTTTACATACCTTGCAAGGTTCATAGCCTGCTTTTTTTGCTTTCTCAACTGTAGTTTTCGTTTTGTTATTCTTAAGGTAACTACAACCTGATTTATGATATTTGTTACCAGAATCCGTAATGTAAACCACATTTGATTTACTACTAGTGGTATCATCTTTGATTGAATCTGAAGTGTTCGAGTTACTTAGATCGGTAGCTTTCGCACTGAAAGTGATTTCGCTACCAGTACTCGTCGCTATAATCGTTCCATTTTCATCTGTACGATAGGTTTTAATATTGTTTTTCTTTAATAAACTAAGAGTTGAGTCACTAGGGTGACCATATGAGTTATCACCAACACTGATTACGGCATAAGTAGGCGTAACCGCTTTTAATAAATCAGCGGTAGTGCTTGTTTTGCTACCATGATGACCGCATAGAAGAACATCAGAATCAAGTGTCTGTTTGTTTGCTAGTATATCTGCTATAGCTTCGGTTTCGGAATCGCCAATGAATAGAAAACTGTTATCTCCATTTACTAATCGAAGGCCGATGGAATAATTATTTAGGTTCGAGCCATAATCCATAGAGTTAGGTGCTAATATAGTGAACTTTGCATTTCCAATCGTATAGGAATCACCAACAACAGGTTTTGTTATCTTAAGGTTCTTCTTAGCAATGGTATCTAGTAAAGTTTCAAATACCTTCGTATTATTTGTTTTTGGTGACATGAGAATCTTGCTAATGGAAAATGTATTAACAACTTCAGAAGCAGCACCGATATGATCCGCATGTGGGTGGGTTAAGATAAGATAATCCAGTTTCTCAACTTTTTGTTCCTTCAGATAATTAACAACGGTAGCCTTATCATCAACATCTCCTGCATCGATTAGCATATAATGCCCCTCTGATTCAATTAAAATCGAATCAGACTCTCCCGTGTCGATGTAATGAACTTTCATAGCATTAGAAGGATTAGTTGCATCTGTACTGTTGGTTTCGAATGAACAACCTCCTAGGAAGAAAACTAGTAACATAGCTAATGCTAGATATAGACGTTTTTGTTTTTTCATGTGTAACTCCTTTGTAGATAGATCTTTTGTAATATATAATATAAGATATAGGATAGTAGTACGTAGGTCAGCTTTAGTATAACTATCTATTATAAAAGCATATCATATAATACCTTTCAATGGAAGAGTGCATTAATACATGTTGATACATTGACGAAGCAGATATGTATAAAATATTATAGTCAAGTGAGAAAAGGAAGGATGAAGGAAGCCTATGAAACCATACGTGTTAATTACAGGTGCATCAAGTGGGATTGGCTACGAATTTGCAAAGCGTTTTGCAATAGAAGGGTATCCAGTTATACTGGTATCTTCTAATGATGAAAAGTTAAGTCGTGTATGTACTGAATTAAAAGATTATATACTAGATTGTGAAAATAGAGCAAATAACAGTAAAGTTATTAAGATTGTTCAGGATCTTAGTAAAAGTGGTGCAGCAGAAGAACTGTATCAGAAGGTACAAGCTTTGAATATAGAAGTTGGTATACTTATTAATAACGCTGGAATTGGATATGCAGGTGAATTTATTCGAAGTGAGAGAAAGCTACAAGAGGAAATTATGATACTCAATATGAATAATCTCGTTTTGTTAACACACTGTTTTGCAAAGGCCATGGTGAGCAGCAAATCGGGAAAAATCCTGAATGTTGCATCGAATGGAGCGTTCCAACCGGGACCGTATATAGGAACTTATTATGCAACCAAAACTTTTGTATTGAATTTTTCACAAGCGTTACGAGCAGAGGTTAAAAGATATGGGGTTACAGTTAGTACCTTGTGTCCAGGAGCAACAGTTTCCGATTTTGCAAGGCGTGCGGGAAAGCAACAGTTAAAACTATCCATGTCAGCAGCAGCGGTTGCAGATGCCGGTTTTCGTGGACTGATGAAGGGAAAGAATGTTATACTTCCAGGTATTCATAATAAAGCTGCACTTTTAGTTCCTAGAAGTATCCGTTCCTGGATGATTGGTAGAATGTATGGTAGTAATTGATGTAAAACCATCATCAAGGCAGAAGTTATCCTACCCCGCGTGATAATTAAATGAAAATTAGCAATTAATAAAAAGATACTTGACAAAGTTTCTCAATAAGTGTATCATGTTAATATCAGTAATAATTACTATTATTATTTAAGTAATATTCATTATAATATAAAAGGAAAATAAGGAGAGAATAAAATGAAAAAATTTGTATGTCAAATCTGTGGTTATGTTCATGAAGGAGATTCAGCACCAGAAAAATGTCCAATCTGTCAAGCAGGAGCTGATAAGTTTACAGAGCAAGTAGGTGAAATGACTTGGGCTGCTGAACACGTGGTTGGAGTTGCTCAAGGTGTTAGCGAAGATATTCTTAAAGACTTAAGAGATAACTTCACTGGAGAATGTACAGAAGTTGGTATGTACCTTGCAATGGCTCGTGTAGCACATAGAGAAGGTTATCCTGAAATCGGTTTATATTATGAAAAAGCTGCTTATGAAGAAGCAGACCATGCTTCAAGATTCGCTGAATTATTAGGTGAAGTTGTAACTGATAGCACTAAGAAGAATCTTGAATTAAGAGTAGCTGCTGAAAATGGTGCTACTGCTGGTAAATTCGATCTTGCAAAACGTGCTAAAGAAGCTAACTTAGATGCTATTCATGATACAGTTCATGAAATGGCTAGAGACGAAGCTAGACATGGTAAAGCGTTCCAAGGCTTACTTGAAAGATATTTCGGTAAATAAGAATTAAGATAACATAAGGTTTTACAGAGGAATGAGTACAGTGGTGCTTGTTCCTCTTTTTTTGCCTGTTTACATCTTTTCCTACATCAAGTGAATCATTTAATCTCATGACTCAAAGTTGATCAGTGAAATCATAATAGACAGGAAATGCCTCATCATGAATAGAAGCATCTCCTGAATTGGAATTTGTTTCTGGATAGAAGGGATCAATGTAATCCCACCTATTCCCATCAAAGCTTTCCATAATAGATATGGGGCGGACTTCCAAGTATCTATATTTTGCATAGAGCGAGTTGTCCTGTATCCCACAAGTCTATTAATCTTTAGTTCTTATAACAGGAAGCCATATTTCAAACTTATAATCCTCGGCTCCTTTAAAGCCTTCATACGGAAAACATTCGATATCAATTGCTTCTGCATATCTATAGTTAGAAGTTGGAAGCCATTCGGTAAAAATTCTTTTCCAAGTAGCTTCCAGTGTTGAATTAACTGGACCTGTTAATTCAAAAATTGTCCATGTAGATTTTGGTATTACTTGACTAATCATTCCATCTGGTGGCTCCTGATCTGATATACTGCCAATCATATAATCAACTTCTTCATCACCCAATACTTGGATGAAACCATGAACACCTTTCGGAGCCCCGGTAGACAAATCAGATATTACTTTTAGTAATCCTTTTTCATAAAGTTCATCCCATAATGATCCGACAACACTTGGATTATCCTCAGGTCCTTTGTAATGCCTTTTGATTCCTATAACTTTAAATGATTCTTTTTCCTCAATTTTGTAATCCATTTCAACATCTCCTTTAATCGAAATATGGAAGGTAATGCGAGGAAAGGCTTTTAGAGTTATACCTGTATTATGCGCTTTTGAAGGTGTAATTCCGTGCAATTTTTGAAATGCTCGAGTAAAAGAGTCAGGCGAATCGTAGCCATATTTTACGGCAAGATCAATTATCTTTACTTTGCTATTTTGTAATTCAAAAGCTGCAAGTGTTAAACGCCTGCGACGAATATATTCTGATAATGTAACATCAGCTATAAACGAAAACATTCTTTGAAAATAAAAGACAGAGCAACAAGCCTTACTAGCAGCTATTTCGTAGTCAATCTCCCCATCTAAATTATTCTCAATATAATCTAGGGCATCATTCATTCTTTGCAAATAATCCATTCCACATCCTCCTTCCTGATTAAAGTATAGTTGAGATGAATTAACTATACCCGATGTTTTATGTTCTTTTATGTAGGGTATTTGTTTAATAACATTCTGCTTTTGCAGGCGCCAATTCTCAAATAATCAATTACGTATCAATTATCCAATATTATATATTAAAACAATGGAGATTACTACTAAAAGCATTTGATATATTCATCTCCAATCGATAGCAACACACTAATTAAAAGCTATGAATATATGACTTTTGTCATATGATTTATTGCTTTTCTCACTATTTACGAAGAAGTTATTATAGTAAAATATATTTAAGTTAGGAAATTAGGTCGACCGAATGATTGGCCTAAAAGTGAGGGGAGATTATATATGGATAAGAGTATGAAAAATAAAATTGTAGTCTTAGATGGATTAACAAAGAAGTATGATAACAAAACAGTAGTTGACCATGTATCTCTAGATATAGAGGAGGGGGAAATCTTTGGGTTACTAGGTCCTAATGGGGCTGGTAAGAGTACTATGATGAATATGATTTGTTCTATTAAGAAGCCAACAATGGGGAATATTCAGTTGTTTGGATATGATACAAAGAAAGATATGAATAAAGTAAAAGCAAAACTTGGTTATATCCCTCAAGAGCTTGCAATTCACGGAAATCTAAAAGCATGGGAGAATGTAGAGTTATTTACCTCCTTGTATGGTTTGAAGGGAAAAGAATTAAAGCAGGCGGTGGAAGAATCACTTCGCTTTGTGGGTCTAGAAGACAAAAGGGAGGGGTTTGCTAAGAATTTTTCTGGGGGAATGAAAAGAAGACTTAATATTGCTTGTGCCATAGGTCATAAGCCTGAGCTATTGATATTCGATGAGCCAACTGTAGGAATAGATCCGCAATCACGTAATTTTATTCTAGAGAAAATCAGGGAGACGAATAAGGCGGGAGCAACGGTAATCTATACAAGTCATTACATGGAGGAGATTGAAGCAATCTGTACAAGAGTAGCGATTATGGATAATGGGAAAATCATTGCTATTGGAACCAAGGAAGAATTAGTGAAGATGGTATCGGACCAACCATGTGATTCGATGTCGTTAGAAGAAGTTTTCCTAACTTTGACGGGTAAGAAATTAAGAGATTATGCGGAGGGAGGACTCTAAGATGCTATTTACTTCCATAAAGAATAATCTCAAATTAATACTAAGAAATAAAGTAATGATAATTACTATGATGTTGGCACCAGTGGGTGTTATGTGGGTTTTGTCTGGTGTGTTTGAAGATATGTTACATATCTATTCGGAGACAGATACGATGCAGATTGCTTATTCCGTTGATGATGACTCTCCATATAAAGGGTATCTAGACCAGATGAAAAAAGAAAATATTATGGAAGGTGTAGAAATTAATAGATACCAAGTTGATGAAACTCAGATAGAGTCGGTAATTAAGAATAATGATATCGCAGCTTTTCTACTAATAGGTAGCGATTCTTATACTATATATGAATATGATAAATATAAAAATCAGCTAAGTATATTAGAGAATGTCATCACCACAATGTTCGAGCAGATGCAAAGTATATCCAAGATGGATATTGAAAGAAAAGAAGTTAGCTACAGTGAGGTAGTTACTATTGATGTTATACCAATGCCATCATCCTTTGATTATTATGGGATCATTGAACTTACATATTTCGCGATGTGTGGTGTAGTAACGATTTCTATGGTAGTTGGTAGTGAGAGGAAGAATCGTATCATTAGAAGAATGCAGGTGGCTAGAGTTTCGAACTTTAAAGTATATTTGGCTAAGCTAATTCCTTGTATATTAGGTATATCATTAGGATTGATAGGAGCAATGGTGTTGTCACATCTTATAGTCGGCAACCGATTTGGAAATTATCCAGAAACGATTGGGATTCTATTTCTGTTAGCAGTGGCATCTTCAGCATATGGTATTCTAGCCTTACACATTGTTAAAAATATGGCTGTTAGCGTAATTATAGTATTCTCTAGTGTGTGGTTTATGGGATTCTATGGCGGTAGTTTTCAGAATTATATGATGAATATTGCACCTGACATATTAGTTAAGTTATCACCTTTGTATTATGTTAATCGAACCCTAGTGGAGTTCAGAACAATGGGACATAGTAGTTATGCAATACCAGCTATTTGTATCTTATTAGGAATGATTGTTATATGTAGTTTAGCAAGTGTGCTATTAATAAAAAGGGAAATGGAGGAGTAATCATGAGAGGTTTCCTAGTTATGCTGAAGACAAACATAAAACTTCTGCTAAGAAGCAAGGGGTATCTATGCTGTATATTTCTCATTCCGATTATTGCTGTAATAGTAATGAACGAGGATAGCTCCATTGCAAAAGAAGGGGGAGAGCAGACCAATGCAATAATGGAATGGAAAAGTATTGCTGATACAGCTGATATAGAAAATATAAAATTGACAGTAAAAGTATATGATTATAGTGAATCAGATGTTTCATCATATTTGCTTCAAGAGTTAGCACAGACGAGTACATATAAATTATATCTGGTTAATAATAGTAAAGTACCTGAGAAGGAATCCTATGAAGATATTTTAAAAGATGCAAAGAAAACGATGGAGTCTTCTACTATAAGGGCAATTCTTTATATACCTGAAGATTTCCAAGATGCGATTAATAAGGGAGAAGAGGCACCAGTCAAGATTATAAAAGGTTATGATGATAGTCGAATTGGGTTACTACAAAGTAATATTGAATGGTATTGTAGTAAGATTCAAAACGCAAACGAGGCAGCTATAAAGAATGGAGATAACATAGAAACTGTATTAAACAAGATGACAGAAGAAGAGTTAGATAAAAACATCATTATGTTGAAGGATGAGGATAGCGTTGTATTAAATGAAGGACAACAGAATGATAGATCAAGAATAGGATATGCACTATCATTTTTAATTATTAGCTTTGTGTTTAGTGGAGTTTTTATTGTAGATATATTAATAAAAGAAAATGAGAATGGAACAATTAATAGAGTAAAATTATCGCTTACTACAAATCGATGCTATATTATGGTTAAATTATGTTTGATTCTTTTAACAGCTATAATACAAGTAATTGTATTTGGGGTCGGAATTGCTTTGACTATAGGAACGAATGTAGGCATCCCTTATAGTGCCTTTTTAGGAATGGTTTTATTACAAGGTATTTTATTCAATTTTATTAGTTTAGTAATCGGGGTTCTTTTCAATAATTTTTTAGGTACGATTTTCTTTTCTTTTACTCTTTGGTCATTCACTAGTTTGCTTGCAGGATTATACTTTCCTGTTATACCAGGTTCAACAATTGAGAGAATATCTATGTTTACTCCTCAAAGGTGGTTTATAAAATCATCAGAGATGTTTATGACAGGAAAGAAGGGAGCATTTACTCAATATACGCTAATCTTTCTAGCATTCATGATAGTATTATTTACTATTAGCATGATTAGCCTTAAGATACAAGAAAAAGAATAAGGATACTTAATGGATATATTCGACAAAATTAAGAAATTATGTTAAGATTGAGCTTGAAAGAAATGGGTGATATCGTGAATGAACAAAACACTAGAAATCAATTTATAGTAATTAAATTATTGATCTGTCTAAGTGTAATACTGTATTCTATAAGCAATGAGGTGAAACCATTTTGGTCCATTGGACTAGAATGGTTACTTGTCGCTGTTTTTGTATTTGTAACAATTGGATTAGAATTACAGAAAAGTAAGAAATGGATCTGGCTGCTACTATCACTTTTAGTTATAGCCATAATGACATATAATAAAGGATTAGGAGCGATTGCTCCCTGGGCAATCATTGTATATCTTGACTGTGTAGCATATTGGGACAGAAATTTTTGGATAAGTGGTTTGTGTTATCTTACTTTGTTTCAAACGGCGGGTTCTACAAGTAATCTGTTTATGTTTTGTTCCTTGCTATTAGTAATATACTATCAGAATACTATAGTTATACGTAAATGTAATGATTATATTAATAGCTCGGCTAAGGAAGAATATGAGCTGAAAGAAGATATGGATCTTCAACGACAGAGCTTTAAGAAGGAGATGGAAAAAAGAAATCTATATTCAGAAAACAAAATCCTTGAGGATAGAGAAATGTTGTTTCAACAGCTTCATGACCGATTAGGTCATAGTATTAATGGATCAGTTTATCAGTTAGAAGCCGCCAAAGTTCTAATTGATCAAAAGCCACAAGAAAGTAAGTATATCATACAAGGAGTAATTGATCATCTAAGGGGTAGTATGGATGAGATTAGAGAGATTTTTCGTAAGGAGAAACCTTCAAAAAAACAGCTGGCAATTATTCAGATAGTAAGTCTATGTGAAGAATGCAGAGAAAGGTACGGAATTGAAGCGCAGTTTAAGATTGAGGGAGACGAAAAACGAATTCCAGATAAATTAGTAGAGATTATTCTAGACAATACATATGAAGCAGTATCCAATGCCCTGAAATATTCTAAATGTACACAGATATGGATTACGATACATGTAATGAATCAAAGAATTCGATGTGATATACAAGATAATGGAAGAGGCTGTGATCTGATAGAAGAAGGAATGGGGATTCAGGGAATGAAAAATCGAATGCGGGCGGTGAATGGTTTCTTGAATATTCATGGTGAGGCAGGGTTTGAGATAATGATGTTGTTTCCTATTGAACTAGAGGGGGGAAGAGATGGAACCAATTAAGGTAGTTATCGCAGATGATAGTGATTTTGTACGAGATGGAATGCGGATAATCTTAAGTGTTGATGAAGAATTCGTAGTTTTGGGCTGTGCCGAAAACGGTAAGGAAGCGGTGAGACTAACAAAGGAATACCAGCCAGATGTAATATTAATGGATATTCAAATGCCCATAATGGACGGAATTGAAGCAACGGCTGAGATTGTAAGGAGAGGTATAGGAAAAGTTCTTATTCTAACAACATTTGATGATGAACAACTGGTTAAGGCTGCACTTAAAAATGGTGCTGCAGGATATCTAATTAAGAACCATACACCAGAACAGTTGAAACAAACGATTAAGTCAGTTTACAATGGGATACATTCGCTAGATGCGAAGGTATTTCATAAAGTTACAGATTTTCGCAGTAAGCCTTTAGAGGGATTTGATGCTAACTTATTTACAGCTCGAGAGATGGAAATTATACAATTAATTGCTGAAGGATTATCAAACAAAGGTATTGCAGATCGGTTATTTCTAAGCGAAGGAACTGTGAAAAACTACATTAGCGTTATACTTGAGAAAGGGAATCTATCACATCGTACACAGGTAGCCGTCTATTACCTAACTGGGAGAAAATAATTTCCTTTAGTTGACAAAGAGTATCACATAAATTATCATAGACTTGTAATTACAGTTTAATTCCTTGTGTAATTATACTAATTCATAAGCATCGTAATATTTAGAAGTGTCATTATTGTTAGATAATAGATAGGATCCAATCTCAGCTAATAAAATAATATAAGAGTGGGTATTCATATGAAAAAACTGAAGAGAAAGAAAAAGTATTCACAGATCGTATATTTATTTTGGATTTATGCAGGTGGAATTATTTTTGTACTGGGTATATTTTTCGTAGTAATCGATGCAGTATATCAGTCTAATATCTATATGGATGCGAAAAATCAAACTACAACATTCTGCACCTCGATACAAAGTGCAGTTGAATCAGAGCTGAATAAGATGTCTAGTATAGCAACGAACGTAGTATATTCGGATGTTATTCGTGATTCCGTGGAGCTAAATCAAACAGAAGGGGAATTAGGAAGTATCTCAAAGAAGAGTTCTAACTTTCCTATGTTACAAATCTATGCTGCTTTGAATGCAGCACAGCAGAATATAAATTCTGCTTCTCAAGTTAATGTCTATACTTTGAATCAAAAATGTATTGGTACGGGATTAAGTGATTCCATGAGCGATGTACGTCTATTAGACAAAAGCTGGTATGATAAGGCTTTAACTCTTAACGGAAAAAAATATTTTACGGCTCCAGAAAAAATCAGATTCAGTCAGTCTTCTTATAAGTTTATGGAAGATCATATGTACATAACGCTTGTACGTTTATTTAATAATGGTACAGGGAAAAAAGTGGGTTTTGTAGAAGTGATTCAGGACTGTGAACGATTATTTTCCTTAGTGGATCGATTAAAAAAGCAAAATCCGAATACCTCAATCTTCATATTCAATGATCGTGGTGAAACCGTCTATCCTTACAATGGATCTGGTGAAAACTATACCAAAAATTATAATATTATAAAAAGTAATAATATGGAGCCATTGGTAAGCAAATGGGTCCGTACCGAGTATTATATTAAGAGTTTGGCTACTTATCAAGTAATCGATAGCTATAATTGGTCGATTCTAGTATATGAAAATCGCCAGTCGATTTATTATCCTTTACATAAATATAGAGTGGTATTCGTTAGTGCTGGTTTTATAACGGTCCTTATGGTTATTGTTTTATGTTATATGTTATCAAGAAAGATTACTAGGCCATTAAGGAAAATTAAAGATGCCACAAGGCAAATTACAATAACCTCTGTACTTGACGAAGAGAATGAACATATCAATGACATTGATAGCAATATAATTGAGATTCATCAATTATGCGAGGCTATTCGAAAGATGTATGAACAATTAAAGGACTCTTCAAGGGAAGTACTCTTGTCTAGATCAGAAGAGACGAGAGCAAAGCTAAGCGCGACACAGTCATTAATTAATCCTCATTTTCTCTATAATTGCCTTACTCATATGAGTATAATGGCAGAGGAGGAGATGAATGAGGAGATTATACAATTATGTAATTCCTTATGTGATTATTTCAGGTATATATCTTCGACGAAAGAGATGAAAGTGCCGCTTGAAGAGGAGCTAGTTTGTATTCAGAAGTATATCGAGTGTATGAAGATTCGCTATGGTGAGGATCTTACATACATATGTGATATATCTGATGCTGTAAAAGAGGTTCCAATCCCAAAACTCATTCTTCAACCAATCGTTGAGAATGCATTCAAACATGGGTTTAATAAAAAGCCACCTTGGGTGTTAAAAATCTCAGCGTTTAAGAGAAGAAAGAATTGGAGAATCGAGATTGAGGATAATGGAGGAATGCTGAGTGATGAGCAGAAAGAAAAGTTGCTAAAGGAATTTAGAGAAACCAAGAAAAATGCATTCTATAACATGGAAATTGGAGGGATGGGACTAAAGAATACGTATTTACGTATGAAATTATTGTACGGTGAGAAAGCAATGTTTACAATTGTCAATCACTATCCAGGGCGTACGAAATTCATATTAGGCGGACCAATTGAGACAGTTAAGGAGAAGAAAGTCTTGTAGTGGGAAAGGTGGGGGAAGTTTAATGAATACGGAAATCACTTATAAGTTTATTGTAATTGAAGATGAACCATTAATTCGAAAGAATATAATAAAGAAAATCGAAAGTTTAGGTTTGCCACTTGTATATCTAGGTGAGGCAAGTAATGGGGTAGATGGGATATTACTTGTAGAAAAGGAAGTACCCAATATAATAATAACGGATATTCGCATGCCTCAATGTGATGGTTTAGAAGTTATTAAATATGTCAATAGAAAGTATCCAGATACAAAGATTATAATATTAAGTGGATATGATGAGTTTTCTTATGCAAAAGAGGCGATGCGGCATAATGTACATAATTATATCTTAAAGCCGATACGAACGGAAGAATTAAGAGAAACCTTAGTAGAAATAGTGAATTATTTTGATGCGAAATCACAGCGGATTCGAACCTTATCAGATAAGCAACATGATTTATCACAAGAAGAGATTTACACATTAATGGTTAATTATTTCAAAGAGAACTATATGCAAGACATATCGCTTCGTTCATTGGCGGATTCAATAGGATTCTCTCAAGAATATCTTGGGAAAGTGTTTAAGAAAATAGCATGCCAATCTCCATCGAAATACCTAACAACGTTACGTATTAATCAGGCAAAACAGCTTTTAATTCAGTATAAAGACATGGAAGTAAGTAGAATTGGTGAATTGGTAGGATATAAAGATGCGTTTTACTTTAGTCGAGTGTTTAAAATGCATACGAGTATGACGCCAAGTGAATATAGAACAAGTAGTAAATAAGCAATGATAGGAACGATTTTCGCAAAATATAATATGCATGATTAGCATATTTTGTTTTGAAAAATCGTTCTTTTTTGATTCTTAAACGTGTAAATGGAATTACTAAAATAATAGTGTTTTATTATACAATTTTGAATGGAATATTACGAAGAGTTCAAAAAAGTACTAACCTTATGTCAATTATGTCCATTTAAGTATGAAAATTCATTGAAAATAAAGGAAATATACTAAAACGATTAAGATAAAATAACAACAAAAATATGCAATTGACAGGTTTGAATTGTCTATTCTGTATATTGAGAAAATTTGGTATACTCTAGTTAGTAAATAACTACTGCACATAAGATGGGGGTTGCAGTAAGTGATTACTAAAAAACATATAAAAGGAGAAGATGTTATGAAAAGAAAATTACTTAGTTTAGTGTTATGTGTAACATTAGTCGCTTCAATGGCAGTTGGTTGTGGAAAGAAGAATAATAATTCTACAAAAAAAGATACGAATAGTACAGAAACTGCTACTGATACAACCAAAACAGATGATACGAAAGAAACAGATGACACTGCTACGACAGACAAGGCGGCGACAGATACTTCGTCTAGTGAATTAGCTTACAAAGGAACAATTAACATTATGCATTTCTCTACATCAGAAGAAGCACAAGGAAATGGTGGATCTGATGGATTCCGTACTATGAACCAACAGTGGGCTGATGCTCATAAAGACATCAAACTTGAACAAAATGTATTAGCAAATGATGAATATAAAAGTAAAATTGCCACTTTAGCTGGCGCAAATGACTTACCAGATGTATTCTTATTACAAGGTATGAATACAAAAGCTTGGGCTGACCAAGGTCTTATCTTAGATATGACAGATATTATTAATACGTCTCCATATGCAGCTCAATATGATTTAAGTAAATTCTACCCATTCCAATATGATGGAAAAACTTATGGTTTACCAGCACTTTGTGAAGGTTCTTGTGCAATCGTAGCTTACGATTCAGAACTTTGGAAAGCAGCAGGATTTGATGCATTCCCTACTACTTGGGATGAAATCGTTAGCGCAAAAGCATTCTTTGATGATAAGAAAGTTACAGAAGTTGCTTTTGGTAACAGAGACAAATGGAATATGAACTCATGTTTCTTATCAACAGTAGGTGATCGTTTTACTGGTTCTGACTGGTATCACTCAATTATTGAAAAAACTGGTGCTAAATTCACAGATCAAGCATTTGTAGATTCATTAAAATTCACACAAGAAATCTTCCAAGCAGGTGTATTTAATAAGGACTTCAATGCAATCACGAACGAAGATGCGAGAGAATACTACATCGATGGATCTGCGGCAGCAGTAATCGGCGGTAACTGGGATATCTCTTATATCGGAGCTACTTTAAAAGAAAGCAATCCAGAATTATATGCTAGAACTAAATTTGCTGTAATCCCTCAACCTGCTGGTGCTTCAGGTTCAACAAATACTCACAACACTGGTATGGGATATGCTGTAGCAATCAATGCAAAAGTTGCTGATGATCCAGACAAATTAGCTGCTTGTATCGATTTAGCTTACAAATTAACTGGTTCAGATTTCTCAACATATGTTGCAGAAAACTATGCTTTATCAGCATTAACAAAAGTTGATTCTGTAGATATGAGTAAATTTGATCAATTCACAACTGATTTCTATAATTTCTACCAAAATCCAGGTTGTGAAATCTATGACTCTTTCTTAACTGGTGCAGTTTGGGATGTATTAAATACTGATTTACAAACAATGGTTAATGGAGAAATTGATCCAGAAACAGTTGCAGCAAACGCACAAAAAGCTTACGAAGAAAATTATTAAGATAATAACCTGCTCAAGTTGACTTGACAATATTAATGAATGAATTGGTTCTCGTGAGTAAACATCATGAGAACCAATTATTCTATCGGATACAAGGAGGGAGTCTATGCTTAGTTCCATACGTCCCAAGAAAAGAGTAGTATTCTTTTACTTACTTATACCAGTTCTTATTTATGTGTTTTCTGTTTTTGTACCATTGGCTACTGCATTCTATTATAGTTTCTTTAACTGGAAAGGTGGCCCTAATAAAACCTTTAATGGTCTTGAAAATTACATAACGTTGATTAAAGATATCAACTTCTGGAGTGCTTTTGGACATAATATTTACTTGGTAATTGCCTGTATAATTGGCCAGATTGGTTTAGCGTTTATATTCGTATTAATGATTAATTCAAGATATACAAAGTTAAAAGGAATTCATCGTACATTTGGTTTCTTCCCAAGTACTATTGCAGCAGTATCGATTGGATTCATTTGGAGCATGATCTATGATTACAAAAGAGGTCTATTAAATTGGTTATTAGATCTAATCGGCAAAGGAGATTCTGCTAAAGTTTGGTTGAATGAACCTAAGTTAGTAATGTTACTTATTGCAATTCCATTGATATGGCAGTTTATCGGTTATTATATGGTTATTATCTTATCAGCCATATCGTCCATTGACCAAGAGATTTTTGAAGTATCAGAGATTGATGGTGCGAATGCATTCCAAAGAGCTATATATATCGTACTTCCTTTAATTAAGAATACATTGTTAGTATGTGTTACTTTATGTATCGCGGGTAACATGAAAGCATTCGATCATATTTATGTAATGACTTCAGGTGGTCCAGGTAGATCTTCTATGGTTATGGCACTCTATGGGTACAAAGTTTCATTTGGACAACAAAACATGGGGTATGGTAGTGCAATTTCAATTGGTATTTTCGTATTGAGCTTAATCGTTATTCTTGGCTCACAAAAATTAATTAGTTACTTCTCGAAAGATAAGGAGGTGGCATAATGGAAAAACAATCAAGACATATGTTTTCTAAGGTTTTCGTTAATTTAATTTTGATTATATTTTCATTAAGTTGTATCTTCCCATTGGTATGGATGTTTTATTCATCATTGAAAGAAAAGCGTGTATTCAATGCTGATATCGTTGGTTTACCAGCAAATCCTACCATAAGTAATTACACGAAAGTACTTACTAATCCAGATTATCATATTTATCAATCTATGTTTAACAGCTTAAGAACTACTTTCATATCTATATTATTGATTGTTACCTGTGGATTCATCGTAGGTTATATTATTTCAAGAATAAAGTTCAAATTAAATAGAGTAATCTATGTAATGTTCTTAATGGGTATGTTAATTCCAATTCATTCCCTACTTGTACCAGTTTATATTGTTTTTAAGAATTTTGGGTTAACAGATAAATGGTATACATTAATTATACCTTATGTAGCTTTTGGTTTACCGATAGCAATATTCCTTGTGGAAGGATTTGTAAAAGGAATACCAGTTGCTCTTGAAGAAGCTGCTGCAATCGATGGAAGTAGTTTTAGCCGTACCCTGTTCAGCATTATACTTCCGGTTACAAAACCAATCCTAACAACGATTGCAATCATTCAGACCTTTGCTTGTTGGAATGAATTCTCGTTTGCATTGGTATTGATTTCTAATACTAAGTTCCAAACGGTACCGCTTGCTATGACGCAATTTACTGGTCAGTTTGCTTCGGATTACCCAAAGATTATGGCAGCGATGTTATTAACAATGTCACCAATCCTTGTTCTTTATTTTGTGTTTAGTAAACAGATAATTAAAGGTATGGTTGCTGGTGCCGTAAAAGGATAAGTAATATAATTAAGAAGACAATCTTCATATGGTTTGGTGTAACAAGGATATGAAATATCCATGAAGTCACATAAAACCTTGAAGATTGTCTTTTACTGGTGTGTGATGTGTTTGATTCTAAACTGCTTTGGTGTGATTCCTTCCTTCTGTTTAAAAACACGGATAAAATGACTACAATCAGAAAAACCGGTGTCTTGACTAATATAATTTTGATCTAGGTCAGTATAGATAAGCAGGTCCTTAGCTTTTCGAATACGAATGGAAGCAATATACTCTTTGCAAGATTGCCCATATAGAAGTTGGAAGTTTTTTGCGAAATAAGAATAACTCATATCACACATATGGGCAAGTTCATCAACACGAAGCGGTTGTTGGGAATGTTCATCTATGTATTCCGTGATTGTTTGAATCGTTCCTATATTCGGTGCTGCTGGTGAAGTTTGTTCAACCGCAAAACCATGTTGTTTCCAGATTCGAATGATTTCAATTAGTATGTTAGAAACAGTAGAGTAAAAGCTGATATCATATCCATATGCCTTTTTTGATAATTCGGTGATACATCGTTTGAACCAATCAGCTATTGGTAGAGCTTTAAGCTCTTCTTGTTGTACATGGATTGGAGCTTTTTCGTTGCCCTTAGCGGTTCGAATAATTGCAACTGGTTTAAGAAAATGATCACCAATCGTGTGCAAGCTACTTAGATTCAGCTTAATAATGGCATAATGCATATCGTCGGAGGGATTATATATACTATGAATGGAACCGGGATGAAAGAATATTAAATCACCAGCTTTCAGATGATGATCTATATTGTCGCAATTAACTTGGACGGTTCCGCTTACAAGATACATAATCTCAACAAAGTAATGCCAATGGGCAGCTATCTTTTCAATAAAACTCTCTCTTGTTACATAGAAGGCTTCAAAAGGAGAGTTAATCATATCAATTTTTTCATAAAGAGTTTTCATAATATCACCTACAGAATAGATTTGTACAATTAATAGATAAGATTATTATAGCAGTGATTTAGTTAAATTGATATATTTAATTTAAGCTACAGGGAAGCTAATTTAATTCGGATTATATTAGAAAAATACAGAGTTATACATGTAAAGATAAGGAGAATATGTATGGAACAACAAATTATTAGTTTGAATGGAGAGTGGCTTCTAAAGAGATCTGATGGGGAAGCCTTTGAAACGAATACCTATAAGGATTGTAGTGTTGCGGAATGCAGTGTTCGGATTCCAGGGTCCGTGTTATCTGGCTTACTTCAAAATCAGCTATTAGAGGATCCTTATTACCGAACCAATGAATATTTTACAAGAGAGATGTTGCGTAATGATTTCATCTTTTTAAGAAGTTTTAGTGTTAACAAGGAAGAAGGAAAAGTATATGAGTTAATGTGTGATGGTATTGATACCATTGCAGATATCTATATGAATGATAGATTGATTAAGTCGGTAGATAACATGCATGTAAGATATCAGATTTCATGTAATGATGCACTAGTGAATGGAGAGAATACCATTCGTATACACATATATTCACCAATAACCTATATTGAGAATCATGTACCTGAACCAGGTAAGGAGATACATTTCACTGCATGTGGTGCTATGGAAGCAAATCAATATATACGGAAAGCACATTCTATGTTTGGATGGGATTGGGGTCCACAATTACCAGATATGGGAATCTGGAGGGATATATATATTCGTAGTTATGAAGTGGCAAGTCTAGAAGACGTTAAAATTGACCAAAAACATGATGATGGAATGGTTCAACTAACCTTAGATACAGAGGTTAAACTAGAATCTGGTGAGAGGATGCGGCTTTCTGAAGCAAAGAAATTATTACCGGATTTAGAAGTAGAATATGTACTGATTACACCAGATGGGAATCAAATTAGCGTCCATAATAATATGTGTATGGTGGAGCAACCGCAACTTTGGTGGCCAAACCGATATGGGAAACAGCCACTATATGAGATAAAAGCAACATTAACCAATAAAGGAGTTGTACTTAATGAAAAAAGTTACCGAATTGGCCTTAGAACATTAACTGTCAGTAGAGAGAAAGATTCCTGGGGAGAGGAGTTTGCTATCTGCGTGAATGGAATTAAGATATTTACGAAAGGTGCTAACTATATTCCGGAAGATTGTGTTTATTCATGGATTACTCCAAATCGTATGGAATACCTAATTGACTCTTCTGTGGAAGCAGGATATAACTGTTTGAGAGTTTGGGGAGGAGGTTATTATCCATCGGATACCTTCTACGAGATGTGTGACGAGAAAGGGTTGATTGTATGGCAAGATTTTATGTTTGCCTGTAATGTATACGAGTTAACCAATGAATTAGAAGTTACTATTGAAGAGGAAGTAAGGGATAATATAAGAAGAATTCGACATCATGCTTGCCTTGGTCTTTGGTGTGGGAATAATGAAATGGAATCAGCTTGGGATCATTGGGGTGGCTTTTGTGACCATTCTGATGCGCTTAAACAGGATTATCTTACTTTGTTTGAAGAGTTAATCCCTGTTATAGTCAATGAGGAGGATGACAAGACCTTCTATTGGCCATCATCTCCGTCGTCTGGTGGGGGATTTGACAATCCGGATAGTGATGATATTGGTGATAGACATTATTGGGATGTGTGGCATGGTGAAAAGCCATTTAGTGATTATGAGAATTATTACTTTAGATTTTGTTCAGAATTTGGATTTCAATCCTTCCCTTGTATGGAGACAATTGAATCTTTCACGTTGCCAGAGGATAGGAACATATTCTCGGAAGTAATGGAGAGTCATCAAAAGAATGATGCCGCTAATTCAAAGATTCTTAGATATATCTCAGACAATTTCTTGTATCCAAGAGATTTTGCTAGTTTAGTCTATGTAAGTCAAGTGTTGCAAGGGATTGCAATCAAAGCAGGAGTTGAACACTTTAGAAGAAACAGAGGAAGATGTATGGGGTCTATCTATTGGCAGATTAATGACAATTGGCCAGTAGCCTCATGGGCAAGTATCGATTATTTTGGCAGATGGAAAGCGCTTCATTATATGGCTAGACATTTCTATGCGGACATACTTGGAAGTTTAAAAATGGAAGGAACTCATGTTATTCCCTATATACAAAACGAGTCTTTTGTAGATACTACCTCGAAGGTAGAACTATATGTAAAAGACATGGATTGTGGAATCATACACCAGTGGTCAGAAGATATAGAGACGAAAGCATTTTGTGTTACACATACGGATGGCATTGATGTAAGTCCATATGTCAATGGCAAAGAGAACGAGATAATTATTGAAGCTAAGTTCAGTCATTCAGATGGTAGCACTAGTTCTCAAGTAGAAGTATTAAAACCATATAAACATATGAATTTAAAAAAAGTGTCCATTAACTGTAGTACGACCAGAGTAAATGACATGTTACAAATTACATTAAAAAGTGATGCATTGGCATTATTTACTGAAATTACAGTTCATGGGGTAAATGTGATTCTGTCTGATAATTTCTTTTATCTAACAGATACGAAAGAACATATATTTACTGGGGCGCTTCCTACCGATTATGTAGGTATACCAGAAGTTACTGTTACATCACTAAGTGATTCTTATAGTTTTTAGTAGATAAATCGGAAAAGACTTAGGTTATCAACTCTTAATGACTATAAGGATTCGAGGGTTAAAAGGTCATAGATGGCCTTTTGATTCTCGAATCTTAACAAAGATAAAAGAAAGGATAAGCGTATGGAATTTATTAAGATTAAGGAAAACGGGATTAACGTAGTTTTTGGAATAACAAAAGAATATCAATTAAAATTACTTCATTTTTCGCATACTGATTTTAATGAGGAGGATTTATGTAGGCCTTCTGCAGAATGTAAACCGGAAGAAGTCAGTAGAAGAGAGCAGTATATACAAGAAGCTTTTCAATTAGTGCAGGTTAATCTAGCAGGATATAACAGGCCATATGAGAAACATGGTAACAAACATATCGTTACCGCGCCGGGATATCTTTTACGATATGTTGGTATGGAAGATACGAATAATGAGATTGGTAGAAAGCTTGTAATTACGCAAGAAGATATCGATGTTACCAAAACACGAGTGGTTACAACCATGCAATTCTATAAGGGTACATCTGTCGTTAGATTTCATAACCAGATCACGAATGTAGGAACCGAGGCACAGACGTTAGAATACATATCTTCCTTTTGTTATACTGGAATTGAGAAGGAAGGTGCGTTGTCATCCGATGATAAGATGAATATGTGGATTCCTTACAATGGTTGGCAAAAAGAGATGAGCTGGAAGAGGTTTAGCTTTCCTGATCTTGGTATGGCACAGACACAGCCAACAGTGACCCAAAGAACTTCTCAAGTGATTGAGGTTACCAATACGGGAAACTGGTCTACTAAAAAATATCTACCTATGGGATACCTTGAGAATACAGAGGCACATACAAGCCTTTATTGGCAGATAGAACATAATGGTTCTTGGCATTATGAAATTGGTGACCAGAATAATAATTACTACCTTAATGTAAGCGGTCCAACCGAGATACAGTCGCAATGGTACAAGGTTTTAAACCCAGGGGAGTCCTTCGAATCCGTTCCAGTTGCAGTTGGTGTAGCTAAAGATGACTTCGAAGTTGCTATGGGAGAATTAACAAAATATCGTCGTATGATACGTAGACCGAATCGAGATGATGAAGAATTACCAGTTATCTTTAATGATTATATGAATTGTCTCTTTGGAGATCCTACGACAGAGAAAGAGTTTCCATTAATAGATGCTGCAGCAGATAGTGGATGCGAGTATTATGTTATTGACGCTGGTTGGTATGCACCAGGAGAATGGTGGGATAGTGTAGGCGAGTGGAAAGAAAGTAAAGAGCGATTTCCTAATGGAATTAAGGAAGTGACTGATTATATCAGAAGTAAAGGTATGATAGCAGGTGTTTGGCTTGAACTTGAGGTCATGGGCATCGAGTGTGAGAAAGCAAAGAAAGCACCAGATGATTGGTTTTTCGTTCGCCATGGAAAGAGAGTATTCGACCGAAGCAGGTATCAGTTAGATTTTAGAAATCCAGAAGTAATTGCCCATGTAGATGAAGTAATCGACCGTGTTGTACGTGATTATGGTGCCGGCTATATTAAGATGGATTATAATATTGAACCGGGAGCTGGAACAGAACTTGATGCTGATAGTGTGGGGCAAGGTTTATTAGAGCATGAAAGAGCATATCTTAGATGGTTAGATGGAGTGTTTGCAAGATATCCAGATCTAGTTATTGAGAACTGTTCTAGTGGTGGATTGCGAATTGACTATGCGTTACTAAGTCGTTATAGCATTCAGTCTACATCGGATCAAGAAGATTATAGAAATTATGCTACAATCTCCGCCAATGCCATCACAGGTGTTACGCCAGAACAGGCTGCGGTATGGTCTTATCCAATGAAGAATGGTGATAAAGAAGAAGTAATCTTTAATATGATTAATTCTATGTTATTGCGAATTCATCAAAGTGGACATCTTGCAGAACTGTCGGAAGAGAGACTTGCTCTTGTGAAAGAAGGCATTGCATGTTATAAGGGCATAAGAAACGATATCAAGAATGCCCTACCATTCTGGCCAAATGGTTTAGCTGATAACAAAGATACTTGGTTATGCTCTGGAATTAAGAATGAGAATAAAGCATATCTTGCTGTATGGAAACGATATGCCAAGGAAGATGCCTGGGAGATTAATTTGGAGAAAAGCCTATGTGCAGAAGGTAAAAGAATAAAGGAAGTAAGATGTATCTATCCTGTAAAGGAAGAAACAGAATTCGTATATGATATGGATAAAATGAAATTAATTGTTTCATTTGAAAAACAGGTCATGGCTAGACTTTTTGAAATTGTTATTGAATAGAAAGATATGATCTAAGGGACAATAAACCTATCAGATAAAATAGGAGGTTATGTTATGGACTATTTTGGTATAGGTTTATGGGCATTCCCGGTAGCCATTGAGAATAATAAAAGATTAACAGAGGCTGAGAAAGAACAACTATATTTTCGTTGTAAAGATAATCACCAAGGTCTGGAAGCGGATAGAGTACTGAATGGTGATAATCTTGAAGACAAAGTCGATTCATTTATGAATCTGGCAATCTTATCTAGTGTTAATAAGAACGTTTAAATGAATGAGGACGTTGCTAAATATAAAGATTAATCATTTTGCAACTACCTAGTAGGCATCAGATTTCAGAGTTTATTATATGAAATCTGATGCTATTTTATAATCTCTTATAGAAAAGAATTCGTGAATTGAATAGTAGGGTAGATACATATAATCTAGATAAGTAATAATTTGGTGAACGATTATGAATAGTGGAAAAAGAGATAATCAACTGAATCTGGCACTTGATGTTGGTCAAGAAACGAGAGAACAAACATTAGATCTTGATGTTGGGTTTTTGCCGGAGGTACAATCTTGGGAATTAATTGTTAAATATACTGGTAGTCTTCAACGTGTACGTGACGAACTACATATAAGTGCTGTGGAACTACTGAATGAATATGCAATCCTTGTAATACCAGAGAATCTTATAAGTCGACTTGGTGCTTATGAAGAAATTGAATTCATAGAAAAACCGAAACGACTTGTTTTCGCAGTGGCGAATGGTAGAGCAGAATCTTGTATAAATCAACTACAATTACCACAATTTAATCTATTTGGGAAAGGTGTTATAGTTGCAATTATTGACTCCGGCATAGATTATAGTCATCCGGATTTTCGAAATAACGATGGAACAACAAGAATAGAAATGCTATGGGACCAGACAATTCAAGGCTCGCCCCCGGAAGGCTATGATATTGGGACCTTATATACACGAGAGAATATTAACGAGGCTTTGGCCGAAAGAGATATGGCACAACGATTGTCAATTGTACCGAGCGTAGATTTATCGGGACATGGTACAGGAGTTGCTGGAATTGCTTGTGGAAATGGAAGAGCAAGTAACGGTAGGAATAGAGGAGTAGCCTCTGAGAGCAATATGATTATAGTGAAACTAGGAGCCCCTACTCCATTGTCTTTTCCCAATACGACACAATTGATGCAAGGAATTGATTTTTGCATCCGCAATGCCATTCGAATAGGTCAACCTATTGCGGTTAATGTAAGCTTCGGGAATAATTATGGTTCACATGATGGAAGATCATTGTTAGAATATTATATTAATGATATTGCTAACCTATGGAAGAGTAATATTGTTATAGGTTCAGGAAACGAAGGAGCAACGGCAAGGCACACAAATGGATTTGTTCAAAATCGAAGCAATCAGATTATAGAGCTTGCAGTGTCGGAATATGAGAGAACGTTCAATTTACAGCTTTGGAAGAATTATAATGATATTATGTCCATTGAGATAACTAGTCCAAGTAATGTAACAGTAGGTCCGATACGTGAGATTCAGGGAACGCAAAGCTTTGTAGTTGATAATACGCGGGTATTATTCTATTATGGAGAGCCGATTCCTTTCAACAAAGCGCAAGAAATCTATTTTGAGTTTATTCCAGTAATGGAAAAAGTGGCGACTGGTATATGGAAGATACGGTTAAATGGAGAAAATATTGTTGTAGGTAATTATGATTTCTGGTTGCCAGCTGGTAATGCAATTGGCGCGGAGACAAGATTTTTGCGTCCAACACCAGATGTTACCCTGACGATACCATCTACTACGTTTCGTGCAATTACTGTAGGTGCCTATGATGGTAGCACGGATAGCTATGCTAATTTCTCGGGGCGTGGTTTTACTAGAGATGGAGAAACAATTAAGCCTGATATCGTAGCACCGGGGGTGGATATTACGTCAACCGCACCGAATTCAAGTTATTCCACGTATACGGGTACTTCTTTTGCAACACCATTTGTCACTGGTAGTGCTGCAATGTTGATGCAGTGGGGTATCGTTAATGGAAATGATCAATATCTTTACGGAGAAAAACTAAAGGCTTATTTAATAAAAGGAGCAAGACATTTACCTGGATTTAATACATATCCCAATCCACAAGTAGGTTGGGGAGCGTTATGTGTCAGAGATAGTCTTCCGATATAATATTTAACCATATAAGAACGAGGCTGTTTGATGCACCTCGTTCTTATGGGCAATAGCTTAGGAATGCTTTATAATAATTATTCAGGTTTACGAATAATCAATGACAATGAGATAACACTACTAATTATAAACAGTGGTTACTAAGTAAAGGAATGGTGTAACAATGAAAGAACGATATGTGAATAATTCAGAGATAAAATTGGAGAATACCTATATTACATTGCCCAAAGAGTTTTTTTCGGAACAATTGCCATGGGAAGTACCTTCACCAGAATTAGTGATTGGGAATAACGCCTTAGCAACTGAACTTGGGTTAAATCTTGAGTTCTTTTTGCAACCACAGGGAACTGAAGTACTAGCGGGAAACAAAATAATAGAAGGAACAACACCGATTGCGCAGGCATATGCAGGACATCAATTTGGTTACTTCACGATGTTAGGAGATGGACGAGCAATTCTTCTAGGAGAATATGTTACAAGTAAGGGAGAAAGATTTGATATACAACTAAAAGGTTCTGGACGAACGCCGTATTCTAGAGGAGGAGATGGGAAAGCAACACTTGGTCCGATGTTACGGGAGTATGTTATTAGTGAAGCAATGAAAGGGCTTGGTATCCCAACCACAAGAAGTCTAGCAGTTGTAACCACGGGCGAAAGTGTTCTGCGAGAAACGGTTTTACCGGGTGCTATTTTAGTAAGAATGGCTAAGAGTCATATACGAGTGGGTACTTTTGAGTATGCAAATCGTATGTTGAATAAAGAAGCGCTAAAAGCTTTAGCGGATTATACCTTGGAACGACATTATAAGGAAGGGAAGACGAAGGATCAACCGTATGTGTATTTATTACAGGAAGTAGTTAAAAGGCAGGCAAGATTAGTTTCTCAGTGGCAATTAGTTGGGTTTATTCATGGAGTAATGAATACGGACAATATGACAATAAGTGGGGAAACCATCGACTATGGACCTTGCGCATTCATGAATCGTTACAAACCAGAAACGGTTTTTAGTTCCATTGATACTAGTGGAAGATACTCTTATCAGAACCAACCGAAGATGGCTGCCTGGAATTTAGCCAGATTTGCAGAAGCCCTACTGCCTTTGTTAGCGAAGAAGCAAGAGGAAGCGGTTCAAATCGCACAGACGGAGATTGATCAGTTTACCACGTTATATCGTACGTTCTGGCATAAAGGAATGAGGGAGAAGCTTGGTTTGTTTCATTCTGTTAATGGCGACGAGCAGTTGATAGAAGAGTTGTTACGCATTATGTTAAAGTATCGTGCGGATTATACGAATACCTTTCGAGATTTAACATTGGATTTGAAGACACAATCCGAATTAATGGATTCCAAAGAATTTGAAGAGTGGTATGGATTATGGCAAAAACGTCGTAAGGAACAGAAGGAATCTCTAGAGGAATCGAAAACGTTAATGGAAAATAGGAATCCTACAGTAATTCCAAGAAATGAAAGAGTAGAAGAAGCACTTGAACGGGCTGTGGAATATAAGGATTATAGTGCAGTTGAAGACCTTGTTTCTGTGATTAGTCATCCATTTGCTTATAATAATAGAAACGAATACTATGAAACGCCATCTGCTTTGAATGACCTTGGATACAAAACCTATTGTGGTACGTAAGTCGAAAACGTCTAGTTTGAATTATAGGGAATAATTTGGTATACTATTGTTATGGACTGTAATGATTACACTTAGTGTATTCATTATGAAAGATAATATTTATAGGAAAAGGATGGTATTCTAATGGCGAAAAATCATGTGGAAGAATTTCGTGAAGATCTTAAAGAGTTTCATGAAATGACAAAAAAGTTTTATCAAAAAGAAATTACGGTACCAGAATATAAATCGTTCTCTGGTGGTTTTGGTAGTTATGCTCAAAGAGGTGGTGAGCATAATATGCTAAGGTTGAGATTAGCTGGCGGAGAGTTGAATAAAGAAAATGTGAAATTTGTAGCTGATAGTGTTAAAAAATATAACATAGATCTGGTACATTTTACGACCTGCCAGTCAATACAGCTTCATAATCTGACGGAAGCTTCGGTATGTGGTCTGATTGAGGAAGCATTTGATCATGGTATTATAACTAGAGGCGGGGGTGGGGATTTCCCAAGAAATGTTATGTGCTCTCCACTTTCTGGAGTAGAAGAAGGGGAATACTTTGATCCACTTCCTTATGCAAAGGAAGCTGGAGATTATCTGCTTGGTTTTATTAAGAAGGTAAAACTTCCTAGAAAGTTAAAGGTATGTTTCACTAATTCAAAAAAGAATGAAACACATGCTACCTTCCGTGATTTAGGGTTTGTTGCAAAGGAAAACGAAACTTTTGATGTATATGCAGCAGGGGGACTTGGAATCAAACCTAAGATGGGAGTATGTGTAGCAAAAGATGTAGAACCTTCGAAAATCTTGTACTATATTAAAACTATGGTTGATGTCTTTACCGAACATGGTAATTATACGAATCGAGCAGCATCTCGTACAAGATTCTTGCAGGACACACTTGGAGTTGAAGGCTTCATTAATGTATACCAAGAAAAATTAGCTTATAATCTAGAGAATGAAAAACTTGATATTAACGTAAAGCCAGATGTAATAAATAAAACTGGTGATGGTGAAATCTCAAATCCTAGAATTATTAAACAGAAACAAAAAGGGCTTTATGCTGTAGAGTATCATCCAATTGGAGGAAATCCTAATCCAGAATTTTTTGCTAAGATTTATGAAGTTATTAATAATATGAAAGAAGTAAAATTACGTATTACACCTGATCAAGGAGTGTATGTAATTAATCTGACAGCAGCAGAAGCTCATAGAGTATTAGAAGCTACAAAAGACGGAGCTAATACCCTTTTTGAAAGATCCACGGCTTGTGTTGGTGCAACAATATGCCAAGTAGGAATTGGAAAGTCACAAGCTCTTTTAGATGCTTGTGTTGAACGCGTGAAACAAGAGAATTTTAACGACAAGGTACTTCCTCCGATTCATATATCAGGTTGCCCATCTTCTTGCTCTGCTCATCAAACTGGTACCCTTGGGTTTAGAGGTGGCAAAAAACCAACAGTAGATGGACCGAAATTTGCGTTCGCAGTCTATGAAGATGGTTGTGAACTTCTAGGTGAAGAAAATTTTGGTAAAGAAATGGGAGTTATGGTAGAAGATGATATTCCAGAATTCTTAGTTGATATAGGCAAAGAGGTTACTTCATTAGGTTTAACCTATGAAGAATATCGTAAGGAATATCCTGAGAATTTAGTAAAATTAGCAGCAAAATACTTATAATAGTTATGACAGTCAAATGTAGAAAAACGGCTTTAGGTTAGTTAAAACCTAGAGCCGTTTTGTTTAACATAAGCCATATTCTTGAATTCTAATCGATAATCGTAACAAGTCTCTTCATCTGTGCCTTCTCTAAATTCTTCACCACATACACTCAGTATTAGAATATGTACTTGACAAACTATAAAAAAAGAAGTAATGTTAACCTAGGTTAACAAAAGGGAGGCGTATGATGCGAATTTCAAAATCTTTAGAAGAATATATTAAGACGATGTACGTTCTACAAAACCAAAAGGGAGAAATCAGAGTAACAGATATAGCCCAAAAGATGCAATGTACTAAAGCAGGGGTTAATAAAGCTATAAAACTACTTGCTGAAAATGGACTAGTAAATTATGAAGTATATGGAAAAATTGAGTTGACTGATGAGGGAACAAAAACTGCAAGAAAAGTGTTAGAAGCTTATGATATAGTCTATCTGTTTTTAACCGAATTACTAGAAATAGAAACAGAAGAGGCAAAAATAGAAGCAGAAAAAATAAAAAAAAGTATGGAGGATCATACACTAAATAAATTAGCTAAATATGTACAAAACACACTAGGTATTCAAGGATTGAAATGTGATTATGACATTAACAATGAAAGATGTCTCGATTGTGGAAGAAGAAAAAAATCAATTCATTTTTAGGAAAGGGAAGGATACATTATGAATAATACTTTATTAGATATTAAGGATCTATATGTAAATGCAGAAGGACAAGAAATTTTAAAAGGACTAAACTTAAAGATAAACAAGGGAGAAGTTCATATCGTAATGGGACCGAATGGAGCTGGTAAATCTACACTTGCCCATTCCATATTAAACAATCCTACTTACGAAAAAGTTAACGGAAACATAATTTTTGAAGAAGAGGATATTACTGATTCGAAAACAGATGAAATTGCTAGAAAAGGAATCTTTATGTCCTTCCAATTACCTGAAGAGATACCAGGTGTATCTGTAACTAATTTTTTGAAATATGCAAGAAACAAAATGACAGGAAAGCCAGTAAGGTTAATGCCATTTAAAGACGAAATAAAAGGATATATGGAACAATTAGAGATTAATCCAAGTAATATGGAGAGAAATCTAAATGTTGGGTTCTCTGGAGGAGAAAAAAAGAAAAATGAAATTCTTCAGATGCTTGTTTTGACTCCAAAACTTGCTATATTAGATGAAACAGATTCTGGACTTGATGTAGACGCTATACGAACTGTTTCAAAGGGAATTCAAATGTATAAGAATGATGAGAATGCTGTTCTTATCATAACACATAATGCAAAAATACTAGAAAACTTGAAAGTAGATTATGTTCATGTCTTAGTTGACGGTAAAATTGTAACAACTGGAACAGGAGAATTGGCAGACCAGATTGAAAAAGAAGGGTATGGAAAATATAGATTAGAATAAATAAAGTGAAAGGTAAGGCTGTTAATATGAAAAAGACGAATGTTGAAGAAATTAATCGGAATATATATGACATCAAAAATGAAGACAAGTATGAATTTAAGATAAAGAAAGGCTTAACGCCAGATATCATAGCAGAAATCTCTAACCAAAAGCAAGAAGCAGAATGGATGAGAGAATTTAGATTAAAGGCCTTAGACGTATATAATTCTTTGGAGTTACCAACCTGGGGACCTGATCTTTCTGAATTAAACATGGACGAGATTGCGACCTATGTAAAGCCAAAATCAAAATTAAATAGCAGCTGGGATGATGTCCCTGATGATATTAAAAACACGTTTGAAAGCCTAGGAATTCCAGAGGCAGAAAGAAAATCCTTAGCAGGAGTAGGTGCACAATATGATTCAGAGGTAGTATATCATAGCATTAGGGAGGAATTAGTAAAGCAAGGGGTAATCTATACAGATATGGAAACCGCAGTTAGGGATTATCCGGAACTTGTTAAACCATATTTTATGAAATGTGTATCCGTTCGTGACCACAAATTCGTAGCATTGCATGGAGCAGTTTGGTCAGGTGGTTCCTTCGTATATGTACCAAAAGGAGTAAAAGTGGATATACCTCTACAATCGTATTTTAGACTAAACTCGCCAGAAGCAGGACAATTTGAACATACTTTAATTATCGTGGATGAAGGAGCAAGTCTTCAGTTTGTGGAAGGATGTTCGGCACCAAAATACAATAAGGTAAATCTTCATGCAGGATGTGTAGAGCTATATGTCAAAGACAATGCATACTTGAGGTACTCAACTATCGAAAACTGGTCGAAAAACATGTTGAATCTGAATACCAAAAGAGCGATTGTAGGTAAGAATGCTCAAGTTGACTGGGTATCCGGTTCCTTTGGTTCTAAAATATCGATGCTATATCCAATGAGTATCTTAAATGGAGAAGGAGCAAAAACGGAATTCACAGGAATTTCCTTCGCGGGTAAGGGACAGAATCTAGACAATGGATTTAAGGTGGTACATAACGCACCAAATACATCTAGTGTAATAGAAGGCAAATCAATATCCAAGAACGGTGGAACTTGTACTTATAGGTCGCTAGTAAGGATAAGCGAAAATGCTAAGAATTCAAAATGTTCAGTATCCTGTGAATCACTTATGCTAGATAGTTTATCAAAGTCTGATACCATACCTGTAAACGATATTCGAACAGATGAAGTAGAATTCTCTCATGAAGCAAAAATAGGTAAGATAAGTGACAAGACAATATTTTATCTAATGTCAAGAGGGTTATCAGAAGAAGATGCGAAAGCGATGATCGTAAGAGGATTCGCTTATCCGATTTCAAAAGAACTTCCGATTGAATATGCAGTGGAGATGAATAACTTAATTAATTTAGAATTGGAAGGAGCGATTGGATGATGGAGAAACTTAGATTAAACGAGACACCTGTTAGGACAAGTGTGAAATTCGGAATTAATGACATTGTCCTAGATGACTTCACGGTTCCAGAAGAAATCACTACGTTTGATTCTGTAACGATTAAAGCTAGAGAAGGACAGGTAACTACAAACGAGAGAATCAAGGATACTTCTTTGATATATGGAGTCGGAGAGGTATTAGAAGACCAAGTAAATGAGCAATCAAACCAAAATATTAAAATTGCAATGGATCAAAAGAATCAAGAAAATGTAGAGCTTGTTTTTGATTTTCAAGGAAAGGATCATTGCTTAGTTGATAACATCGAAATCTTAGCAGAAGAAGGAAGCAAAGGTACGGTTATCCTTAAGTATAAATCTAGTGAGGATAATGCTGATTTACATGAGAAGGATTATCATAATGGAATCTGTAGAATTAAAGCAAAGAAGAATTCAGACATTCGGGTCATTGTGATTAATTTGTTGAATGAAAATTCTAGGAATTTCATTAGTCTAGAAAGTAATGTAGAAGAATCAGCAAACGTAGATATTATCACAGTAGATTTTGGCGGAAGAAGTAGTGTTTCAAATTACTACATGAATTTGGCAGAAAACAATTCCGAGGGTACTATTAATAGTATTTATCTAGGAAAAGAAGAGCAAAAGATAGACATAAATTACATGGCTCATCTATACGGTGAGAAAACGAATATAGATATAGAAGTGCAAGGGGCTTTAAAGGACAGGGCAACGAAAAGCTTCAAAGGTACCCTAGATTTTAAAACGGGAGCAAAAAAGGCAAAAGGAAATGAAAATGAATTCTGTATGCTATTATCGGATAAAGCAAAATCAAAAGCATTGCCAATGTTATTATGTACAGAAGAAGATGTAGAAGGAAATCACAGTTCAGCTTCTGGAAAAGTAGATTCAAAAGAATTATTTTATCTAATGACTAGAGGATTTAGCCAAAAGGAAGCGATGAAGTTAATTGTTAAAGCAAAGTTTTCGCATATTATTGAAAGAATAGAACAAGAAGAGCTAAAAGAAGAAATCCTAGCCGAGATTGATAAGAGATTAGATTAGACAAGGAAGGAATAATGCTATAATGGATATAGGAAAGATAAGAGAAGAGTTTACACTTTTACAAAATAGAAAAATAGCATATCTAGATAGTGGTGCAACAACACAAAAACCAAAACAAGTAATAAAAGCAGTGGAAGAGTTTTATCAAAGCAATAATGCAAATCCCCACAGAGGAGCATATGAACTAAGTGTTGAAGCAACAAATCTATATGAGGAAACAAGACAAAAGATAGCAAGATTTATTAATGCGAAAGAGTCGGAAGAAATTATATTTTCAAAAAATGCAACAGAAAGTCTAAATCTAATTGCGTATTCCTATGGAATGGATAATCTGAAAAAAGATGATGAAGTTGTAATATCTATTATGGAGCATCATTCTAATTTGGTTCCTTGGCAAATGGTAACGAAAAAAACAGAGAGTAAATTAACATACATGTATATTAATGAGCAATTTGAACTAACTAAGGAAGAAATAGAAAGTAAAATAACAGATCAAACTAAAATTGTTGGTATAACACATATATCAAATGTTCTAGGAACCATTAACCCTGTTAAAGAAATCATCGAATATGCACACAAAAAAGGAGCAATCGTAATCGTGGATGCTTCTCAAAGTATTCCACATATGAAGATAGATGTACAGGATTTAGACGCTGACTTTTTAGTATTCTCAGGACACAAGATGCTCGCACCATTAGGAGTTGGAGTACTGTATGGAAAAAAAGAAATCTTGAATAAAATGTCCCCATTCCTAATGGGAGGCGATATGATTGAATATGTGTATGAGCAAGACACAACCTTCGCACCTCTTCCTAATCGATTCGAAGCAGGAACACAAAACGTAGGAGGAGTGGTTGGATTAGGTGCTGCTATAGATTATATGAATAATCTAGGATATGAGACCATTCAACAAAGAGAACAGGAATTAACCAATTATGCATTACAGAGGCTATCACAATTAGATTATATGAATCTATATGTAACGCCAAATAGAGAGAATCATTCCAGCGTTATTTCGTTTAATATGAAGGAAATACATCCTCACGATGTAGCAAGTATTTTAGATTCTAATAATGTGGCAATACGCTCAGGTAATCATTGTGCACAACCGCTGATGAGATTCCTACAAACAGATTCCACTTGTAGAGCAAGTCTTTCTTTTTATAACACGAAAGAAGATATCGACCAGTTAGTACAAGGCATTGAGAAGACCTATAAACTGTTTGAAAAATATATTAAAAAATAAATAACAGAGAGGAAGAGAAATGGTGGAAAGCTTAAGTGATGTATATAATGATTTAATTATGGAACATAGTATGTATTCAGAAAATAAGAAAGATATAGAAGAAGCAGACTATTGCGAAATGGGTCATAACCCTAATTGCGGGGACGAAATTAAATTAGAGCTTAAATTAAATGGAAACAAAATAGAAGATATGGGGTTTACGGGACATGGTTGTGCCATATCACAGGCCTCTACTTCCATTATGATAGATACTATTAAAGGAAGAACCATAGAAGAAGCAAAAGAGATTATATCCACGTTTATATCTATGATTAAAAGAGAAATTACAGATGATCAGGAATTGAAAAAAATAGAAGATGCCATAGCATTTAAAAACATATCCAATATGCCAGCAAGAGTAAAATGTGCTCTTTTGGCATGGCATACAATGGAGGATATTATCCAAAATAGTGAGGATGGCTCTGAAAAGTAAAACATAAAAAGAACACATTATTTAGATTTTGCTAACCAAAACATAGAAAGGGGTAATTTAAATGAAATTAGTATTATTAAGACATGGTGAGAGCGTATGGAATGAACAAAATCTGTTTACTGGCTGGACAGATGTGGATTTGTCTTTGAAAGGACAAACAGAGGCAAAAGAAGCTGGAAGAACATTGAAGGAAAATGGTTATGATTTTGACGTTTGTTACACTTCTTATCTGAAAAGGGCAATTCATACGCTTAATTTTGCGTTAGATATGATGGATAGGACATGGCTTCCGGTAACAAAGACATGGAAACTAAATGAACGTCATTATGGCGCACTTCAAGGGTTGAACAAAGAAGAAACTGCTAATAAATATGGTGAAGACCAGGTAAAGATATGGAGACGTTCCTATGATGTTGCACCTCCACTTCTAGAAGAAGCAGATGAGAGAAATCCTAGGTTACAAGAACAGTATCGTCAGGAAGAAAAAGATCTTTTACCACTTGGAGAAAGTCTAGAAGATACCATTGCTAGAGTAGTACCTTATTACGAAGATTATATTGCTAAGGATATGAAAGCAGGAAAGAGAGTACTGATTGCAGCGCATGGTAATTCTATACGTGCTCTAGTGCAATATCTTGAAGGGCTATCTAAGGAAGAAATAATGAATGTCAATATTCCAACAGGAATCCCACTTGTATATGAACTTGATGAACAAGGAAGATTTATCAGTAAGGAATATCTAGGGGATCAAAAAGCAATTCAGGAAAAAATGCAAGCAGTGGCTAAACAGGGAAGTAAACAAAAGTAAAAACAACAAAAGAAAAGACAACAAAAGAAATGACAACCTTCATGGTTGGTATGTAGATGCATGGATATTATGTATTCATTATCTACAAATCAACCTTTGAGAGGTTGTTTTTTTCTTAAATTACAATATAAAAATATAATAATAGTAATTATTATTGATTTTGGTATTGCAATTTTTAATTGTACGTGTTATTATATATTCACAGGTTAGAGATAACTAACTAATAAAAACAAATCAATATCAATACAAAAAACAATAACAATAATAAAAAGTTAAACAAAAAATTACAAACATTAGGAGGATTTTATTATGTCACAAATTAATAAAGAAGTTTCAGATTTTGCAGTACAAGCATTTGTAAATGGTGAGTTTAAAGAAGTTAAGAAAGAAGATATTCTAGGTAAATGGTCAGTGTTCTTCTTCTACCCAGCAGATTTCACATTCGTGTGCCCTACAGAATTAGAGGACTTAGCTAACAAATATGATGAGTTCCAAAAAATTGGTTGTGAAATCTATTCTGTATCCTGTGATACACATTTCGTTCATAAAGCATGGCATGATGCATCAAAGACAATCAAGAAAATCAATTACCCAATGTTAGCAGATCCAACTGGTGCATTAGCTAGAGATTTTGATGTTATGATTGAGGCTGATGGTCTAGCTGAAAGAGGAAGCTTTATCGTAAATCCTGAAGGAAAAATTGTTGCTTATGAAGTAATTGCTGGTAATGTAGGAAGAAATGCAGATGAATTATTCAGACGTGTACAAGCATCTCAATTCGTTGCAGAACACGGGGATCAAGTTTGCCCAGCTAAATGGCAACCAGGCGCAGAAACTTTAAAACCAAGTCTCGATCTTGTTGGATTAATCTAATAGATTTGAAATACTTATCCATAGAATGAATGATACCCCGTTTCTTATATAAGAGCGGGGTATTGTAAAAAGGAGGTTCGCTTATGGAAGATTTAAGAAGTCTATACGATCTGATTATTGTAGGCGGAGGTCCAGCAGGGCTCTCAGCTGCACTTTATATGGCGAGAGCAAAATATAAAGTTCTTGTTATAGAGAAAGAAAAACTGGGTGGACAGATCACAATTACAGCAGAGATTATTAATTATCCTGGAGTTAAGAAGACAAGTGGCAAGGAACTGACTGATAGTATGAGAATGCAAGCAGAATCTTTTGGAGCAGAGTTTTTGATGGCGGAGGTTCAGGAGATGGAATTAGAATCTGATGTCAAGATAATCCGTACTACCAAGGGAGACTACAAGGCATTAGGAGTCATATTAGCGGTTGGAGCCAATCCAAGAAATCTAGGCTTTGAAGGAGAAAAAGAATTCCAAGGAAGAGGAGTGGCTTATTGCGCTACCTGTGATGGAGAATTCTTTACTGGAATGGATGTTTTCGTGATTGGAGGAGGATTTGCCGCAGTAGAAGAGGGAATCTTCCTAACAAGATATGCAAAGTCGGTTACTCTAATTGTGCGAGAAGAGGATTTCACTTGTGCGAAAACAGTGTCAGATCAATTGAAGGGCAATGATAAAATATCGACAGTATTCCATACTGAGGTCGTGGAATTAAAGGGAGATAGTAAGCTAGAGAGCGCTAGATTTCGTGATAACATAACAGGAGATGAATGGATATATGAGGCTAAGGAAAACGAAAGCTTCGGTGTCTTTGTTTTTGCAGGTTATGTACCTAATACACACTGGCTACCAAAGTCAGTGGAATTAAACGCACAAGGATATATCCTAACAGATGCAAATCAACAAACAAATATAGATGGAGTGTTTGCTGCTGGAGATGTATGTGTTAAGAATCTAAGGCAAGTAGTTACAGCTGTTTCAGACGGTGCAATTGCAGCTACCTCTTTGGAAAAATATATATCTGATTTACATGCGAAACTTAACATTCCGGAGCTTAAAATTACTAAGAAAACTAGTAAACATCTAGAGGATGAAAGTAATCATAATGCCGGTGAGGATTCAACAGATGGTGGATTTTTAAGTAGTGAGATTAAGAATCAGCTAAGAGGAGTATTTGGAAAATTCGATAAGCCTGTTATCTTAAAAACTTGGTTGGATGATAGAAAAGTCTCAGAAGAAGTAAGAGGTTTTGTTGAAGAGTTTACTAGTTTAACAGACAAAGTTACTTGGACAGAGGGTAATGAAGAAGAAGCTAGTACACGTCTACTTCCAACAATTGAAGTTTGCTATGCCGATGGTACTAGTAGCGGAATACAGTTTCATGGTGTACCAGGAGGACATGAAATCAACTCATTTATAATTGCGTTATACAATGTTGCAGGACCAGGAAAAGAAATTGAACCAGACGTGGAAAAGAAGATTAAGGAAGTATCAAAACCAGTAAATCTTAAGATTATGGTTTCTCTATCTTGTACGATGTGTCCGGAATTAGTTATGGCCGCTCAGAAGGCTGCAACTCTTTCGGATAATATTGAGGCAGAGATGATTGATTTAATGCACTATCCTGAATTAAAAGAGAAATATCAAATTATGAGTGTGCCATGCATGATTATTAATGATAAAACGATTCATTTCGGTAAAAAAGGGATAAGTGAAATTGCTACTTTAATAAATCAATAATATTTTTGCATTTTATATTGCTTTTTGTACCAATATATGTTATACTTCAGTTAAGTTAGTTGTAACTAACCAAAAACATGGAGAAATATATAGGAGGTACGAATTATATGGAGATAGCAATTATCGGTTTAGGTATCGTTATGATCTGTATTATTGGTATCAAAAATAATATAAGAAAATTATTATAAGATACCAGATATACATTTAATCTAATATAGTTTTGATTATATGATTTTAGTATATAAATTATAAATCATAAATTATAGATAATAATATATAAATATGAATTTTAATTATAAAAAGATTAGTTTGAAAATAGAAAGTTCGTTAAGCGTACTTTCTATTTTTTTGATTGTTAGGCTTTAGCCTGTTGTTCATTGTGGAGTTTCTCAACAGAGA
>ERZ781271.30-NODE-30-length-73426-cov-12.731597_pt1 | contig 73426 bp, 48 predicted proteins | sample MGYA00375849_ERZ781271 | MGnify/ENA primary metagenome ERZ781271 (study PRJEB29790, sample SAMN06051245) | human gut metagenome | host: Homo sapiens | place: USA: Cincinnati, Ohio | collected 2013-06-10 | study: EMG produced TPA metagenomics assembly of the Gut... | reverse complement strand
CATCAGTTCTATAATAGCTTATATTTCCAGATGTTTCAACACTGATTACTTCATCGGAGAAGGTAAAGATGGAGGTCTTTCCACTTACGCTATTCTTTGCCATGATGATGTCATTGTAGGATGATTCCCTATCTACAACATAGGTCGTATTACTTGTTACACTACCATTCAATTCAACCTTTGCATTAACGCGGTTTCCTGCACCATCATAAGCGTACTTAGTTGTTACCGTCTCCCTAGTTCCACTTCCACTAGCATTATCCTTATAGGTTACTACCTTAGACATCTTGTTGGTAGAATCAAATACATAGGTCTGTTTTGTATCTCCGTTTTCCTCAACTTCTGCTATATTTCCTCGTTTATCATAGTCATAGGTTGTAACCGTTGCCCCTTGTACTGTCTCTACTAACTGGTTTAAGTTATTATACGTATACTGAGTAGTTTCCTTACCGATCTCATCTTTTACCGTTCTGTTATTAAACTCATCGAATGCATAGTTTCTTGTTCCATTCTTGTCCACTACACTTGTCAATTGATTTAATACATCATAGGTATAACGAGTGGTTTCCGTTGTTCCAGAAGAAACTTTCGTTTCTTTTGTACGGTTTCCATTCTTGTCGTATTCATAACTATACGTTTGCTTCGAAGCCCCATTACTAGTTTCTTCTCTCTGTGTCAACCAACCATTCTTGTCATATGTATAAGTAGACTCTGCACTATTTGGAAGTTTCTTGGTCTTCACTTGATTTAATGCATCGTATGTGTAGGTAGTAACTCCACTGTTCGTGTCTGTTACCTTGGTTAAATTACCATTATTGTCATAAGTATAACTTATACTATCGCTTGAAGGATACTTGATGGACTTCTTCTGTCCTAACTTCGTCCAAGTGTATTCAATTGTTTGGTTATTACCATCAGTTACTTTGGTAACTTGTCCGTTCGCATCGTATTCATAAGTTGTTGTACCGTTCCAATCAGTCATTGTCTTCACTTGATCGGTACTAGTATAGGTATAACTTACGCTACGGTTATCACTATACGTTATCTTCTTCTGATTGCCAACCTTATCATAAGTATACTTTGTGGTTGTTCCGTCTTTCTGAACTTCCTTTGTAAGCTTTCCGTCTGCATCGTAGGTATAGCTTATACTTTCCCCTGTAGGGTCAGTTAACTTCGTTAAGTTTCCATTCTTGTCGTATTCATAGCTAGTCGTTTGGTCCTTATCAGAGCTCTTTCCTACACGTGTTTGTTCTGTAAGATTGCCAACCTTATCATAACTGTATTTCGTTACATTACCAGTGTCAATGCCACCATTGACACTAGCATCCGTTACTTTAATAAGATTATCAGACTTATTGTAGTCATATGAAGTTTTGTTTCCTTTGGCATCGGTCTTAACAAGTACATTTCCTCTTGCATCATAGGTATATACTGTCTTAGAGCCAAGGGCATCCACTTCTTCTATCAGTTGATTTGCTTTATCATAGGTATAACTAATTACTCCACCTAGTGCATCGGTTTTTTTGCTTAGATTTCCATTCTTGTCATATTCATAGGTTGTGACATTACCATTGGCATCCGTTTCCTTGGATAATAAGCTACTAGAATTGTATTCGTTCTTGCTTACCTTACCTAGAGCATTGGTTATGCTGGTTTGGTTTCCAAGGGCATCATAGGTATAGCTTGTCTTGTAGCCTAGGGCATCGGTTTCCGATGTGGTATTACCACTTGCATCATATTCATATTGAATCATATTGCCTTCAGCATCTTTAATAGAAGTTACTTGATTCTCTTTATCATAGGTATAAGACGTACTATGTCCATTGGCATCGGTTGTTTTGGTGATGTTCCCATTCTTGTCATACTTCCAAGTGGTCGCATTACCCTCTGCATTGATTTCCTTTATCTTCCTACCTTCTGCATCATATTCGTAGCTAATCTTGTTGCCTTCTGCATCAGTAGTACTTTCAAGAAGCCCAACTTTATTATATGTGTCTTTGGTTACATGTCCATTGGCATCCGTTGTACCTACTACATTACCAAGTTTATCATACGTATACTTGGTTTCACCACCTTGTGCATCGGTTTCTTTTACCGTTCTTCCAAGCGCATCATATTCATAGGTGATTGTATTCTTAGCAGCATCGGTTTGTGTAATCACACGATCTAACTTATCGTAAGTATAGGTCGTTACATTGCCTAGCTCATCTTTTTCTTGTAGGGTATTGCCGTTCTTATCATAAGTGTACGTAATCTTACCATCTAGGGCATTGGTTTCACTTTCTACTCTTCCGAATACATCGTAAGTATAGGTAATGATTCCGCCATCTGGTGCTGTTACCTTTGAGAGATTTCCCATCTTGTCATATTGATAGCTTTCTTTACCTGCTAGTGCATTGGTTGTCTGGCTAAGATAACCCGTAGTCTTATCATATGCATAAGAAGTGATACTTCCATTCTTATCAGTCTCTGTTAGAACTTGACCATCTTTGTTATATGCTGTTTTTGTCACATTTCCTAACGCATCTGTAATTTTTGTAACATTACCATGCAAGGAGTACGCATACTTTGTTATACCACCATTGGCATCGGTATAGTTGCTCACTTGGTTAAGAACGTCATAATCGTATGTTACGGTATTTCCCTCTCCATCCGTTATGGTCTCTATATTTCCTTTGCTATCGTAGGTTCTCCTTTCTGTAGTTCCATCTGCTCTTGTTTCCTTAGTAAGGTATCCCTTGGAATTATAGGTATACTTCGTTGTATTACCAGTGTCAATGCCACCATTGACACTAGCGTCTGTTACAGATGTAAGGTTTCCTTTACTATCATAGTCATACTTCGTTGTATTACCCAAGGCATCCGTTGTACTTGTAATTTGGCCTCTTTTATTATAGGTATTAGTCGTGGTATTCCCCATGGCATCCACTACAGATGTGATATTTCCATTATCATCATACGTATATCCCGTAGAATTTCCTGCCTTATCCGTACTTGAACCATAAGATTCTTTGGACTCTACTGGATATTGTGTATCTTCCTCTTCATTCGGATCTGGATTAATGATCTGGGTATAGGATAATGGAATACTACCATATGCCCAGCGGTCATCGATAAAGACAGCAATCTTTTTCCATTCTTCATAGGTTTTGCTTTCTGGATTTAAGGAAAAGTCATTGGATTGTACGTATTTTGTCCAAGCTTGTCTATGGATTCTTACTTTTAGTTCAAGGTACTCTCCTGGATTTATGACGATATCTTCTCTCGTGAAGCCAATATCTGCAACACATTTGGTTTCCAGATTACTATCATTTACTTCTGTGAATTCACAAGTTATACTTACACCAATTCATTATATAGCATCATAAGATAATTTTCGCAATCTATATTTTTCCAACAGGCTACTATGCTCTGTAATGGAAAGAACTCATTTCTACCATATTTACCCTTTAACATAATTGTGCAGGAATCATTTTCCCATATCCATTTACCTTTAAATGCGTTACAAAGTGCATTTCCGTAGTAAGATGCCATTTCAACAAATAATTCCTTCATAGATTCGTATTTTTCATCTTGTTTTATGATGATTAGTTGATATAATTTCTCTATCCCTTCTGTTATTTCATTTACTGCAACTTGATACTCCTTAATAAATTTTTCACATAAAACATCATGCTGTTCGTATAACAATCTAAACATATCTTTTGTTATTTTACTATTTTCTCTAGTAGGAATACTTAGTTTATCCAATGTATCTAGTCCATATTCCAGAATAATTTCTAAAAACATAGTTAACACCTGTATAAATGATTCCTTATCAGAAAAGTACCAAAAATACTGTTCATTACATTTTTCTTCCCAATACGGATAAAACTGATCTATTTCCTTTCTTTCATATAAGTCTAAGGATGTATACAATTCTACTCTGACTGCCTGATCAAATTGACTTTGATATACATCAATATACTGCTCTACCTCATTTTTTTTTCTCATAAATGTCCATGTATTTGGACTAGTTTCGTAATATTCAAAACCATATGGACGCAAACCCTCTCCTAATACTTTTTTTATTACAATGATTTTTTTTAACATTACGCTCTCCTTTTTTGTTGATTTTACAATAAAGAATATTACATTAATTGCAATATTCTTTATCGACAAATTATTATTTTCCCTATATTATATATTCTATTGCAAAAGTGCTCGCATTGGTAGTGTCCAAACCGGACCGGTCCCAAGAGTTGAAACTGTATAGATTACTCCCAGATATATAATACTTGCTACTGCTATCATTGTTAATCCCTCATATAATACTTGTCCATAGTTGATAGTTAATTGTTTTTCAGTACTATAAACAGTACCAACTTCCCTATACTTATCATCTCTTTCAATAATTCGATAATAAATCATACCTGGATCTGAAGGATAGGTTTCATAACGAATTACTTTATTCTTTTCCCATTTGCAAACTATCGCTAAACCATTGGGATTAAATGTTATTCCTGCTTTTACATTTTTACCTTCATCCCTCATTGCATTAATGTAGGATAATAATTGTTTTCTTCCTAACTTTTGCTGTGTTTGATTATATGGTTTTATTTCATATACCTCATATTTTTTTGATGGTAGGAGAAGTACTATATCAGCTCTCCCTTTGCCTTTTTTAAAATGTTTTTTAGAATATATTGTGTATTCAGCCCATCCCAACATAGATTTATGCATTTTTAAATATAAGTATTTAAAATATATTTGTAAATACTTATGCGCCTGGATTCCTTCCCACCTAGTAACATTTCCACTCGGATCAATATACTTTATTGGATTATTCTGGACATAAATATATAGATTTAAACTTAATAACTCTTCTTGTTCTCCTCTATAACTATCCTCACTTACAAACCTACCAATACCTGCATCATAGTATCGCGCTTTCGCATAATACAATTGAGTACTCTTATCATATACATGTCCTGTATAAGCAAAAATATTGCCGCCTGTACTCACTACATTGGGATTTATAATAACACCATATTCATCGTATTCAATTGTAGCTTTCTCCTTACCAGCAACATCTAAAATATTTATTACATTATGCTTTTCATCGTTTATATAATAACTTATATCCCCATCTGTTTCCACGCTTATTACTTCGTCGGATAAAGTAAATACGGAAGATTTTCCACTTACAATATCCTTTGCCATGATGATATCATTGTAAGAAGATTCCGGATCTACTACGTAGGTCGTATTGCTTGTAACACTACCATTCGTTTCTAGCTTTGCATTTATACGATTTCCTACTCCATCATATATATACTTACTTGTAACGGTTTTTCTGTTAGAACTTCCATCTCCGTTTTTGTCATCTTTACTTATCACTGCTTTTGACATTTTATTTGTAGAATCAAAGGTATACGTCTGTATTGTGTCTCCATTTTCCTCAACTTCTTCTAGATTCCCTCGCCTATCATAGTCATATGTTGTAACCGTGGAACCTTGCGTAGTTTCTACTAATTGATTTAGGTTATTATACTTATACTGGATAGTCTCTTTCCCTGTCTCCTGTTTTTGAATACGATTATTAAATTCATCAAAAGTATAGGCTCTAGATCCTTTTTTATCCGTTACACTTATCAACTGGTTTAATACATCATACACATAACGTATTGTTTCATTTATCCCTGAAGAAGTCTTGGTCTCTTTTGTACGATTTCCATTCTTATCATATTCATAACTATATGTTTGTTTCGAAACTTCTCTTCCATTTTCTTCTCTTTTTATGAGCCAACCATTCTTATCATAATTATAAGAGGACTGTACGCCATTTGGTAATTGCTTGGTCTTCACCTGATTAAGTGCATCATACGTGTATGTAGTTATTCCGTTGTTTGTATCAGTTACTCTTGCTATATTCCCATTATTATCATATGTGTATTTTACTGTATCTCCTGTTGGATATTTAATAGATTTTTTTTGTCCTAATTTAGTCCAAGTATATTCGATTGCCTGATTATTTGCATCAATTATCTTTACTACTTGTCCATTGGCATTATAATTGTAAGAGGTTATACCATTCCAGTCTTTTATTGTTTCTATATTGTTATTTTTATCATAAGTAAAAGAAACGTTTCGATTATCACTGTATATAACTTTATTCAAATTTCCTACTTTGTCATAAAAATACTTTGTTTCTTTTCCCTCTTTACTTCTCTCACTTGACAATAGACCAATTGAATTATATACATATGATGTACTATTCCCCATTGAATCGATAATATCTGTCAAAAGACCATTTTTATTATACTTATAATGAGTTATTTGATTAGTTGAAGATGTTTGACCTTCTCTAATTTCTTGAATTACATTTCCTAGGTAATCATACTCATATTTTATTATCTGGTTAAGAGAATTTTTTACTTGAGTGAGATTATTATCCTTATCGTATTCATAAACAGTTACTGCCCCCCTTGCATCTGTGGTTTTTATATTGTTTCCATCTGCATCATATTGATATGTAATTCTATTTCCATTTGCATCAATCTCTTCAAGCAATTTGTTTGTATTATCATAAATAAAATTAGAGGTATCTCCCAATGCATTTATTATTTTTTCAACATTTCCATTTTTATCATAACTATATAATGTTATGTTTCCATTAGGATCTGTTTCATTTATTATTTGCCCCTTAGCATCATATTGATAGCTTGCAGACTTTCCTGATGGGTTTGTTATATAAATTAAGTTGTTTTGTTCATCATATTTAAATGATGTTTTGTTACCTAATGCATCTGTCTCCGATATCTTATTTCCAACTGCATCATATTCATATTGAATACTATTTCCTAATGGATCTGTACTAACTTTTACTCTACTTAATTGATCATATTGATAAGTCGTGCTATTTCCATTTGCATCAATTTCTTTATGTAGGCTTCCATCCTTATTATATTTCCATATTGTTGTATTCCCTAATGCATTAACTTCTTCCGTTTTATTTCCTTCGTAATCATACTTATAACTAGTTTTATTCCCCTCTGCATCAGTTATACTTTCTAATAAACCAACTTTGTTATATGTATTTTTTGTAATATTTCCCATTGCATCAGTAGTCTTTGTTATATTGCCTAGTTTGTCATATTCATGTTTGGTAACTCCTCCAGATGGATTTTTGATTTCTACAACTTTGCCCATTTTATCGTACGTATACTTAGTTGTATTATTTAGTGCATCCGTTTCCTCAACTACCCTATTCAACTTATCATAACTATAGTTTATTACATTTCCTTCTTCATCTTTTTCTTCAATTGTATTCCCTTTACAATCATATTTAAAAGTATATTTCCCTCCTTCTGGATTTGTAACAGACTTAATCCTCCCTAATAAATCATAATCATATAGTGTTACTCCACCATCAGTTGCTATCTCCATCGTTAGCTTTCCCATGGTATCATACTGGTATTTTTCTATTCCTAATAATTCATTAGTAATACCACTGAGTAATCCCGTTATCTTATCATAGCTATAACTCTTTGAATGTCCATTTTGATTGATTTCTTTTATTACTTTTCCATCTTTATTATATTCAACTTTTTGTGCATTTCCCAACGGATCTATAACTTTTATAACATTTCCGTTCATGGAATATTGGTATTGCGTTATAGAATCATTTCCATCAGTATACTTAATTACCCTATTCAAATTATCATAATCATATGTTATTTTATCAGCATTACTATCTGTTATTGATATAACGTTTCCTTTATTGTCATAGGATCTAAGGTTAGTCCCTCCGTCTGCCTTTGTAATTCTAATTAAATTTCCTTTACTATTATATGCATATTCTGTTTTATAGCCCATTGCATTTATTTCAGCTGTACAGTTTCCTTTATTATCAAACTCATATATTGTTTTATTTCCAAGGAAATCTACGGCACTCGTTACTTTATTCCATTTATTATAGGTATACTTCGTGGTATTCCCCATGGCATCCACTACAGATGTGATATTTCCATTCTCATCATACGTATATCCTGTAGAATTACCTGCCTTATCCGTACTTGAACCATAAGATTCTTTGGACTCTACTGGATACTGTGTATCTTCCTCTTCATTCGGATCTGGATCAATAATCTGGGTATAGGATAATGGAATGCTACCATATGCCCAGCGGTCATTGATAAAGACAGCAATCTTTTTCCACTCTTCATAGGTTTTGCTTTCTGAATTTAAAGAAAAGTCATTGGATTGTACGTATTTCGTCCAAGCTTGTCTATGGATTCTTACTTTTAGTTCAAGGTACTCTCCTGGATTTATGACGATATCTTCTCTCGTGAAGCCAATATCTGCAACACATTTGGTTTCCAGATTACTATCATTTACTTCTGTGAAATTACAAGTTATATCGCTTTTGTTAACTGATGTTTGGAATCTATTTCCGATTCCTGCCCAGTCTACTTCAAAGATCTGTTCTTCTGGTCCATCTGCGGTATAATAGTAGTTTAATCTTAAGTCAGATAATTTAATTGGTTCTTCTTGTGTATTATAGATTCTGAAGTTTGGTGAGATCTGATTGCTTCGACTCTCCCTGTTATTATTGTACATCTCAGCACGTACAGGTGTATAAGTACTGTCTGCATAATCCATATGCTCGACTTCTAATTCTTCCTCTTCACTAGGAATTAGATCTTCTCCCCATACCTTAACTCCATCAACGAATACATCAACCTTCTTCCAGTCTACGTATTCCGTTCCTGGGTTGATGGAATGGTCATTGGTAAGATCATAATTACCCCAACCGTCTTTTGCAAATCGGGTGTGGATATCTATAGTTGCCCCGATATCAATGTAACTTGCTCCTTCTGTAAAGCCGATTTCTAGATAGGAATCTGCTCCTTCAAAGGATTCCTCCATCTTATTAAAGGTTCCTGTTATATTACTTGCACCTGCACTTGACCAATCACACCAGAAATTCTGTGCTTTGTCATCATCTGCGGTGTAATAGTAACGAATGGTTACGTCGCTAAGCTTTACCATGTTTTCACCCACATTAACTAATTTCATTAATGGATGAATGGTATTCGCATAGGAACCGTTGTTACCAGTATTGTACATCTTGAGTTTTAGATTATTCTTTCCTTTCGGAATAATCTCTTCTTCCTCAGGACTGCTGTTTCCAGAATTATTTCCACCGTTGTTATTACCGCCGTTATTGTTTCCTCCACCGTTATTGCCACCTGATGGTCCTTCTGAGCCTTCTCCTGAGATGGAGCCTTTTCCCCAGACTAATGTTCCTTGGTAGAACATATCCACCTGATCAAAGTACGTTAGGTCTCCTGTTGTGTTCTGTGAGTAGTCATCTCCCGGTTTGAATACACTCCAATCACTCTTTCCGATTCTTGTATGTATGTCGGTATAACTTCCTGGTTTCAGTTTTCCGGCTCCGCTAGTAAAGCCTACTTCCATATAGTAGTCGGCGCCATCTACTGGTGTGTCTAACTTCACAAACTTTCCAGTTATGTTCTTAGCTATTACGTTCGTATCATGGATGGATGCATAATCACAGTAGAATTTTAATGGCATCTCTCCATCGATTGTGAAATAATATCGTAACGTTACATCAGATAAATCAATATCTGCATCACTGGTATTAATAATATGGAATTGTGGATATAGGGTGTTATTCTCCACAGCCCCTGTGCAGACATTCATATTCTTAGTTTTCAGTTCTAGGATGTTGGAGATGTCATTATTCTCTCCTTCTTCCACAGTTGCATCTTGTTCTTCTAATTGTACTTCTTCTTGTGCTTCTTCTTGTGCTTTTGTTGCAGTAGAAAGTGCAATTGCTTTTGGTTCTGTATTATTTGTATTTTCTGTTTTGTTTTGATCTGCTTCTGTTTTATCTGTATTGCTTACTTTTTCTGTTTTCTTAGAAGACTGAGAGGAGGCTTTTGCATTACCGCTATCTGTCTTCTCACTGTCTTCCTTATAATAATACTTAATTGTTCCGTCAGAATATTCTTCCGACTCAATTCGGTAATCCGATGTATAACGGAAGGTAATTTTATTTCCATTGGGTTCGGTACACTGAATTGTTCTTCCTTTGTCGTTATAACTGTATGTATAGGTACTTCCCTGAATAGTTTTGGTAGTTACACGATCAGATGTATCATATACAATTTCATATAATACTACTTTCTCGGCGCTAACTACTTTGCTTAATCGGTTGTAGGAATCATATGAATACGTCGTTTTATTACCTTCTGCATCAGTGTAACTAGTTAATAGTCCATCTGTATATCCATATTTGATTTCACGACTTCCGCTATCCTTTACAGACTTAATGGTTCCATCTGTATTATATGTAAATGTAAAATAACCACTGATATTCTCTATCTTAGAGAGCAATCCGTCTGTATAAGTGAATGTGGTTGTATTTCCATTCAAGTCTTTAATCTCTTTGATCTTACCGTTCGCAGTAAACTCATAGATACTAGTTCCGTCTACGGTTAGCGTGTAGGTTCCGTCCGAATTGGTCTTTAATTCTCTAGCCAGACCTTCTGGTTTTGCAAAGGTTCCATCTTCATTCTTCGTATAGTATTCAATATGTCCATCTTCAAATCGTATGGCTATTGTATTTCCTAAGTCTTGTAAGAAATACGTATAGGAATTGGTCCAGTTCATCCCATTCTCATGGAAGCTCTCTCCCATAGAGTTATACGATCTAGATAATACAAGTGGTGTATAACCGTCTATGGATAGATCCTCATTCTCATAGAAGTTATTACCCATGGTTAAACTAACTGGATTCATGGATGCCGTTCTTTGCAACTGATCAATGATTCCAAGATGTTGATTCGTTGCTGTGTTGTTACTGGTAATCTCTTGCTTGATATCTTTTGATGGATTAATTATTAAAAGATTGGAACCAACTAATTCACCACTATTCTTATAGGTTTCATAGATACCATTATCTCTTCGTATAACAGAGTCCTTCTTATAATCACCATAATAAGCAGATGCTAGATATTCTAGACGGTCCGTTACACGGAAAGTATGCATAACAGCCGCGATACTGCTTGTGGTTGTTCCTGAGGAACTTTTAATGGTGGCATTCAAATCATATAAGCTGTAACTAGCCATGCTAACTTCCGCGTACCAAAGATTATTCCCTACTGTTGCAGTAATACTGTCTCCAGATTTTCCATTCTTCTTTACCGATAGATTAACACCCTTTATCCCTTGCTTACTACCGCCTTTTCCATATACTTTGAAGACATCTCCTTGGGTATTTGGTGCTATGTAGATTGCTTCATTACTATCACCAACAACGCTTACACTGGTAATAGATTTATACTTGCTATATTTACCTACAGGTTCCACTATAATCTTATAGGTTCCACTGTTTACATAATTTCCATTGTCATCTTTACCATCCCATTGCACTTCATGGGTTACATAGCCACCTTTGTATTCCTTGTCCTTAACAATGTTGGCGATTACCTTCTTTCCATCCTTTACATAGATGTTGACACTTCGCTTGCTTTCCAGATTAAAGGTAATCTTTGCCTTTTCTCCAGAACTCGGTACGAATACCTCCGGTTCTGCTTTAACAAACTTAGTCTGTACTTCTGCTGCATATGCTGTACTCGAATAGATTGGTATTCCAGTTGTAACAATTGTTACACATAACAACAAGCACAGTAGCCTTTTAAACATTGCTTTTTTTGCTTTTAATAACTCCATGTTATTCCTCCCATTGTAATATTTCTTTTATTTTCCCTAAATTAAGGTGCACATTTCCATTTTACCACTGTTTTATGCTGTCGAATATAATCATTTTTTACTATTTTTAAGCTTAAAAAAGTAAAAATGCGTTTATCCAATCACTTTAAATTATGATTGAATAAACGCTATGTATTAATCTTCTTTATTACGTTTTAGTTATAAGTCTATAAACTAATCTGGGTGTTAAGCCCAATCCCTGTAATTAAACTTCTTTATACGTACGCTTCTTCGTTACAATTATTAAGGTTACAAGAGTAATTACGAAGGCTGCAATTACAGTTATAATTACAACTGGTAGCACAGATTCTCCTTCATATTCCACTGAATTGATATCGAATATCTCTACTTCAACCTGTGTAAGCTCCACATCCATAGTTTCTTCTCCGTTACTAGATTCAACGCTGCCTCCAAGAGATTCCACCAGCTCCTTATCTGCTTGCAATTGATTCATCACAACAGTACCATCCTTCAGAGTAAAATTTACTTCTGATAGGTTAATATTTGCTTCATTCGTACCTACTGCATTCCACCAAGACCCGTAACCAAGATACAGCATATCGGCACCAGCTATCCAAGTTAGTACACCTGAGAAATCTGATGTTGATGTGAAATCGCCTGCACCTGCCTCTGGATTATCAAGAATCGTCTGGTCATAGCACAGTTCATCATTAGAATATACAGAGAAACCGCTAGGAAGGATTTCAATACGTATCTTAGCTCCATCCTTAATATAATCCTTAACAATGGTATAATTGAAGAGATTAGCATCAAAATAGCCACCAAATGCCGCACTATTAAATCCTAGATAAGAACCAGGTGTGAAATATAATTTACCTTCGTATTCTCCACTACCATTAAATGCAAATATTGTCCCAAGCTCATGAACCTCCCAAGTTGGCTTTGCATAGAATTCTAGAATAACACCTTGAGAGGTATCTTTTCCTTTAAATGGATTCTCATAGGAATATACCGCTGAGAAGTCTCCACTAGTCTCTGAATGTAGGGACAAATCAATCACATCTACGTCCACAAGATTACTCCCGTTTCCTGCACTCGTTTCATTGTCTGTAGTTTTATCGTTTTCCTGTCCTATCTCTTGTGTGTCTATCTCAGTCGCCAAAACAGGAACTGTATTCATCCCTACAAGCATTCCCGCAAGAATGATTGCTAATAATTTTGTTCTCATCGCACCTTCTCCTTTTCCTGCTTATAGATTGACAAATGCATCTGACTGCCTTTTCAGATTACGAACAACTTCCACACTGGATTCTACATTCACATACACTTCATTAATTTCATTTACTAACTTAGAAGTACTATCTGCCGACATGGTGATACCTTGACTACATTCTCCAACCGCCTGCGCGATATCTCCCATCTGATTTACCACAATGGTAATGTGTTTTGATAGTTCCGCCATCTTCTCTAAGAATTCATCCATTGCTTTATTTACTTCCCCTGCATCCTCTAAGTACTGCTTTCCTGATACAGCATAGTTATCATAATCTGGTAGTATAGTAGATGAGATATATTCCATGATCTCATTAGAGCTTGCGCTCAATTCGTTCACCGCACCGACCACTATGGAATTTATACTTTGAATTTTATTAGCTGTCTCTCTACTGTTTTCTGCAAGCTGTCTAATCTCCTCTGCCACAACTGCAAATCCCTTCCCTGCCTCTCCTGCTCTTGCTGCCTCAATGGAGGCATTCAGCGCTAGTAGATTCGTCTGTGCAGAGATGCCTAGAATTTCATTGGTCAGTTCATCTACCCTGGCAACACTCTGGCTGTTTTCTATGGCATGATCCAAGCGTTTTAGTACATTCTCCATGATATTGTTGGTTTCATATTTGTTAGAGACTGCTGTTTTTTCTAAATCTTCAGCTCGTTGTTTCATCTTGGTAGTATGTACATGAATATTACGAGTTACTCCGGTTATCTTATTCACAGACTCACCTACGGATGCTGTACTTTCGTTAATTCCATTAATAGTCTGCGATACATTATCCATCGTCGCCGCAACCTCTTCCATTGTTGCAGAGATATCTCCTGAATCTTCATTGGCTTTTGAAATACTCTCATTGGCATTATAGAATGTCTGATCCAAGTTCATAGAAGAGGTTACGATTTCTCCCATGATTCTTTGTAGTGTGACAATAAAGAGATTGACACCTCTTACTAACTTTCCTACTTCATCTGCCGTATGTACTGGGATTCGTTGTGTTAAATCCCCTACGTTTTCATTTATCTTTTTCGTAATCTCTCTTAGTTTTTTCTCATAACCAACCGTAGGTATGATAATAGTCTTAATTACTACAAATACACTGGCAAACAATACAAGTATCATAATAATCAACACACCATATGCAGTAATTACTGCATTACTATATATGTTGTCCTGTTTTCCCTTAGCAAGTCCAATATCTACCTGATTTTGCTGAATCATAGTCTGCACTTTAACATTTAATTTTTGAAATAGTTCAGACAGTACACCATTTACATTAGCGCTCACTTCTCTAGTGTTATTGGTAGTACTAAGACTTAAAGTTTCCTTATAGCTTTGCATATACTCTTCATAGATATCATTCAATTGATTATAGGAAGTTTCATCCGAAGTAAGTTCTTTATATTTTTCCAGATATGCCTTTAAAGTCGCTGCTGATGTACTTATATTCTGCATGACCTCTTGCTTATCTTCCTTTGTATCCATAACACTATGTGTAAGCAATAACTGTTGTAGCTGCTCTACATTGGCTGAGATAGCATCTAGTGTAATGATTATAGGAACCTTCCTTGCTGCAATATCATTTCCCACCACCCCAAGCTGCTTTAAGGAACGTAATCCTATAAAGGATGAACCAATTCCGATTATTGCTAATAACAGCAAAGGAACGATAACTTTAGTTTTTAAGCTTTTCATTGTTCGTACCCCTTTTTCTAATCTTTTGATCTACTTTATTACTTACTTAATCCTTTTATCTTCTGTAACTTCTTAGGGCTTAAGTGCCAAATTCCAATTTATCTGTTAAACCCTCTGAAAACGCTGTATTTTCAAGGCATTTCGCCTATCTTGTGTTCCAACCTTATGTATTTTCCCTTGTTTTTGCCCTTACGAGCCGAAACAAGGGAAAGTTTTTTACTCTCCGCCGACCACCTTATCCAGCAGTCTTGCGGAAGTACGCTTCGCTTCCCTTGTAGCGTGAGCGTAAATATTCATTGTGGTACTGACATCGGCATGTCCGAGAAGCTCCTGCACATCCTTCGGCGCTGCCCCGTTTGAGAGCAGATTGCTCGTGAATGTGTGACGAAGTTGGTGGAAATGAAAGCCCTCCAAGCCCTCGACCTTTCTGCTTGCCGTCCTGCACATAATCCCTACCGTACTCGGTGATTCGTATGCGCCGCCAGGTCTGAGGCAGACAAAGGATATTTCCTTGTACCCCTCTGGGATTTCATCTGTCCTCGGCAGGCTGTAAACCTCGTAGTAAGTACGGTCTTTTTCCTTCACCTCGGTGTAGTAGTTGAGGTGGTAAAGCCCGCCATACTGGAGGCGGTTTTTGTGCTGTTCGGTTTTCGCCGCTTTGAGGATCGCCGCCAGCGTGTCGCAGAAGTCCACGGTACGGACTTTCTTCCGTTTGGTCGCTCCTATCTCGGTTTTATGCCTTGCCCCGTTGTAGCGCATACTGCGGCGCACCGTAAGGTACTGCTTGTCAAGGTTGACATCCTGCCAAGTCAAGCCGCAGACTTCGCCGATGCGAAGCCCCGTGTAGTAGGCAATCTGAATGGGCAGTAAAGCGGGGTTATCTTTCTTTTTCAGAAATTCCTCCAGCTTCAGATATTGCTCATGGCTGAGCGTGGGTGTGGAATCGGTATTGCCGTCCTCGTCCGAAAACAGGTCATAGTCCTCTTTTTTGCCCCGCCATACCACATACTGCATCGGGTTGAAGGTAATCAGCCGTTTGGGGAATACCGCAAAGTGGAACGCTCCTTGCAGGACTGCCGAGAACAAACGCAGATACCCTTTGCTAAGTGCCTTTGCCGTTGTACCGTCGGGATTTGTCCCGCCGAAGCTGAGAAAATCCATATACGCCTGCAAATGGTCGGCGGTGACGGTTTTCAGCTTTCGGCTGCCGATAGGGTGCTGCTTGATACGGTTTACCGTACCCTGATATGCCATTACCGTACCGTTGCTGAGACTGCCGGGCTTTAGTTCTTCCTCCACCCACATATCCAGCAGCATTCCCACCGTGGCGTTTTCAGACTTTGCAACGAATTTCTTTTCCTCGTAGTCCTCCATCGCCTTGCGGAGCAGGGCTTCCGTTTCGGATTTGCTTTCTGTTCCCACGAATTCACGCTGTACCAGATTGCCGCTTTCATCTTCGATATAGAAGCGGTAGTACCACTTTTTGCCTTTCTTTCTTACAGAACCTTTTGCCATAGATAAAAACTCCTTTCTATCCGTGGCAATCGGGACTGTGACATATGGTGTGCGTAAAGTAAAGAATGTCACTTTTGCCGGTTGGTTTCAATCGGCATATTTTTTTGTCAAGGTGCCACGGAATTTTCTTTTTCGGCAAGCCTGTTTTCGGCTTCCGTCACTATCCCGAAGAGGTCGCCCATAGATACTTTGGTGCGTCCCTCATCGTAGATATGTAAAATTCCGTCTAAAAAACGCTTCATATCTTCGATAGGTATTTCCATTTCTTTGCGGTAGACCCGTTCTTCGATTGCGCCCACCTCAATCGCATACCGCATAATCGACTGCTTCAAGCCCTCGTCCTCCGCCACACGGTCAACCTCCGCCATAGCGTTGGCAAAGTAGTGGCACAGCACCGAGTACAGGTCAATCATCTTGCCGAGGAAGGTGGTAAGAAGCTGCTGGTGCGGCTCTCCGCTGACCGTGGAGGAAACCGTATCAAGGTACTTTTTGATATGCTCCTCAATGTCCTTTTGGCAGAGCGTGCGGGCATCATATTCCTTTTCCTCGGAAAGCCCTGTCAGCCATTCGGGAGTGGTAAGCAGCGCATCGGCAAGACCGTTGATAATCATAGTACGCTTCGGGTCAACGCCGTCTGCTTCATACCGCTGAATGGTGGATTTGTTTACGCCGATACGCTTTCCAAGCTCAGGCATGGTAAGGTTTAGTTCTGTTCGGCGCTCTTTTACCCGTTCACCGACTTGTTTTGCGGTGAATTCAATTTCTTTTTTCAAGGTTTTCACCTCCTGACGAGTATCATTATAGCACATCAAAATGCAGATTGCAACCCTGAAACGGGATAAATATTAAAAAAAATTCCTAAACAGTTGCAAAACAGGTTGACACGAGATTGCAAAATAAGTATAATTAGGATTGTACAGTTGCAAAACAAGTATTTCAAAAGGAGGATGAGATAATGAACGCAGTTAAAATAGGTATGACCATCGAGGAAGCCGCCGAATGTACGGGTATCGGCAGGAACACCATGCGGAAATTGGTGGACTGGGGCAAGCTGCCTGTCTTAAAGGTAGGGCGCAAGACCATTATCCGAAGGGACACGCTGGAGCGTTTTATGACGGTCAATCAAGGCAGAAATCTTCTCAATCAGAATGATGTCCGCCGAGTAGATTGACCGTTCTTAAAGCCCTCGGCGTTTGAGAGCGAAATACACCCCTCGCACAAATCTGTCGATTTGTACTCAGGGTATTTCGCCCCTGCGGGAAGCTACCGTATCAACGCTTGCAGGAAATCCCTGCCGCTTTTGATACGGCGCTGTTCCGTCAGCAAAGCCGCCGAAACAGCAGCAACCGTCAAGACGGTTGCAAAATGAGAACGGTATATTTTAAAGAAAGGTTGGATTATGGCAAGACACAGCTTCATACAGATGTCGAAGCTGCCTAATGTCAAAGGACGAATATCGTATATCACCAGCCACGCAAGACAGGAAAATCTGTACGCCACTTACCGCACCGCCGACAATGCCTTTTGGAATAATCTCGCAAGGGAGAGCCGGCAGGAGTTCCAGCGCAGCGGCGCAGAGGGGAAATGTATTGAGGCAAGGGAGCTGATTATCGCCCTGCCCGAAGTTTACACGCAGTACGAGCCGCAGCAGGTGCTTGAGGATTTTACAGATGAGTTCCGCAGGCGGTACGGCGTGGAATGTGTGTCGGCATTGCACCACAATAAGCGCAAGACCAATTACCACATTCATCTGATTTTCAGCGAAAGGAAGCTGCTTCCTGAGCCTGATGTGAAGATTGCCACAAGAAGCGTATTCTTTGACGAAACAGGCAAGCGGGTACGCACCAAGAAGGAAATCACAGGTGAGGACGGGCAGATAAGAAAAGGCTGTACCATTATCAAAAAGGGAGAGGTTTACGAAAGCCATCTGTTCACCGTAAAGGATGACCGCTTCAAGAGAGAGCCTTTTCTTCGGGAGGTAAAAGAGGATTATACAAACCTTATCAATCTCCATATTGAAAACCCTGAACAGCACCTGAAGGTATTTGACAAAAACAGCGTGTACCTGCCGACAAAGAAAATAGGCAAGAACAATCCCAAAGCCGAAGAGATTGCAGCCGACAACGCTACAAGGCAGGAATGGAACAGGACAGCGGACATGGCACTTGTATCGGGGATTGAGGAGGCTAAAATACTGGAAATCAAACAAACCGAGATACACGACAAGGTTAGCCAATCCATTAAAAGCGAGGGCTGGCTGCCGAATCTGTTCCGCCGTATCGTGAACAAGGCGAAGGACATTTTACAAAACCTTATCCGTGAATACGGGATACCGCCGAAGCCCACGCTGGATATTGATATGACAGAGTTCTGCACCATGCGGAATCTAATGATACGGGTGCAGGATGAGGCAAGAGGGATTAGGAATTTGCAGGACAACATTCTGCCCAAGCTGAAAACACAGCTTGCAGAAACAACAGGGATTTTCAAGGGCAAGGAGCGCAAAGCCCTTACCGAGCAGATACAGCAGACGGAGCAAGAAATTGACCGCAGGCTGGATAAGCTCCCCGATATTCTCAGGGAGGACGGTTATCCCGATGTGCAGGCATTCATGGCGACCTATCGGGAGGCGGAAGCCGTTGTGGAACAATACAACCGTGACCTTGCCGAATGGGAGCGTCAGGTGAAACAAAAGAGCAGACCGCCAAGACCGCCCGAAAAGGAGAGCGTCCGAAACAGGCTCAGACAGTTGCAGGAGCAGGGCAGACAGCAAAAGCCACGAAAGAAATCCTTTGACAGAGGCAGCCGATAGGCGAAGAAAAACCGCCGCTATGGTTTTACCCATACACGGCGGCATACATATAGAGATTAGTTTTCCTGTTTCTTTATAACGGTTACTTTCAAGTTCTCTGCTTCTATCAGCGTTTCCTGCTTGCACTTCGGGCAGTAGAGAGGATAGTTTTTCAAGACCGTATCATATCTTGTTCTGTCACGGGTTTTGTTGCCACAAACAGGACATAATATCCATTCGCATTTCATCATAATTAGTCTCTAATCCTTTCAAATCTCATTTTATATGACTTTTGCAAGCTGTTAAGCTAACTTGTGGAACATATGCCGAACCTTATCTATACGGCTATTCGGGCGGCGGGGTTGGCAAATAAATTTACCAATAGCTGGCTGGTATCCTTTTAACTCTGTCAAGCAGACTCCCTGCCCATTTGTGAAATAAGTTAAATCGTTCCTGTATTCTTGAATACATCTAGCAGGGATTTCTCCTTTCAGAATGACCTCGTCATTCTTTATCTGAGTACTTACAATATCTGCACAATACCTTGGAGCATCATGATACGCCCGTGAGAGATATTCCTGCGGTGCATAAATTTCAAAGTGGAGATATGGCTCTAATAGTTCTGTCCCTGCTTTTTTTAAAGCCTGCTCCAATACGATAGGGGAAAGCAGCCGAAAGTCTGCGGGGGTACTTACAGGACTATAATACAATCCATATTCAAAACAGATTTTACAGTCTGTCACTTTCCATCCATACAGCCCCTGCTCGCAGCCATAAAGAACCCCCTCCATAACCGCATTTTGGAACGATTGATTTAAATATCCAAGTGAAACTCTGCTTTCATACTGCACTCCGCTTCCAATAGGGAGCGGCTCTATGGACAACCCGACAGAAGCCCAGAAAGGATTTGGCGGGACTTCTATGTGGATGGTATATTCTGCTTTTCTAAGCGGTCTTTCCATATATATAACAGTAGGCTCTTTTATTTCTGCCTCCACATGATATTTTTCCTCAAGGATGGCACAAATGACTTCCATCTGCACTTTCCCCAAAAAAGAAAGTATAATCTCATGCGTTGTAGTATCCACATAATATTTTAAAAGAGGGTCGCCATCTGAAATTTCTGTAAGTGCCCCAAGCAATATTTCCCGCTGTTCAGATTTCTTTACTGCAATCGTTGTTTGGAGCATAGGGAGAGGATTTTCAATAAATTTTCTCTGCGGCAACAGTATTCCGTTCCCCAAAATACTGTTTAGCTGCAAAACATCATTTGGTAAAATTACAATATCACCAGAGCAGGCTGTATCGGATGAATATAATTCACCGTTTGTCGGAACACACATCTCTGTGATTTTTATTTTCTCTTTTTCAGATATTCTAATAACATCCCTCAAATGCAATGTTCCGCTATATATACGCACATAAACAAAACGCCGCCTTTTCTCTGAATATTCAATCTTAAAAACCTGCCCGCATAGTTCAGATTGACCTTCAGGCGTTGATGAATAAAATTTACTGGCAATCACTTCTATAAGCTGCCGAATCCCCAGATTGTTTTTAGCGCTTCCGTGATAAACGGGAAATAACGTTCCGTTTTGGAATCTCCTGTTTTCTTCCTGTTCCAGTTCTGACATTTTAAACGGTTTCCCTGACATATATTTCTCTAATAGTTCATCGTTTCCCATAATTACCGCATCCCACTGTTCCATATCGTCATTGTCCGTTACATTTATATGGGGATGCTGCCCAACCTTTTGCTTCACTATAATTTCCGAAGAAAGCTTTGCTTTCATTTCTCGATATACCATTGGCAAATCAATCCCCTCTTGGTCAATTTTATTGATGAAAAAAATTGTCGGAATCTTCATTGTCTGTAGTGCATGAAACAGTATACGGGTCTGTGCCTGTATGCCATCCTTTGCAGAAACTAATAATACTGCTCCGTCTAATACGGATAAAGAACGGTATACTTCCGCCAAAAAATCCATATGGCCTGGCGTATCTATAATGTTGACTTTTACATCCTCCCACTGAAAAGATGTCACTGCTGTCTGGATAGTGATTCCCCTTTGACGCTCCAAATTCATTGTATCTGTCCTTGTTGTGCCTTCATCTACGCTCCCTAGTTCTGCAATTGCACCACTGGTATACAATAAACTTTCCGTTAATGTTGTCTTTCCTGCGTCAACGTGAGCCAGAATGCCTAAGTTAATTATTTTCATGTGATTTTCCTCCTATCAACACCCAAAAAAGGGCATAAAAATACCCAGTGATAAATACTCCTATCACTGGGTAAATAACTCCAATAGCCCCAAAACACTTATATGTTTTCGGGCATATAAAATTACATGATAAAAGTATTCTTAAACTGGGTACAAAAAACTAAGCCCCATATTAAAAGTGAAACGAGACTGCTACTTTTTGTTCCCACTATCAAATTGACAGTTTATTTAAGAATACCTTGCCGCATATTTATTAACTCCTTGTATAATACTGAATCTAATTATATTCCTTAACCCTTTATTTGTCAAGCTGACAAACTAAAGCAGAAAAAGCGGCAGGATTTCCCCCTGCCACTAATCATCTGTTTATGCAAAAATAATTTCCTTTTCCACAATCTCCCTCGCACAAGCCCTTATGTTATTGAGGCATCCTGTCCATTCTAAGGCGTTTTCCGCCTTTAATTGTTCCGTGATACCCTGTGCCTGCTTCATGCCATCTATGAGCCGTTCAAAGCGTTCCTGCGCCTGTTCGTTGATGCCGGAAAGATAAGTGTTGAGCTTACCGCTGGTCAGAAGTGTTGTGTAGGTTGCTTTTCTATGTTCTTTCAGGTAGCGTTTGTGCCGCTGTCCCCATATCCCGATAGGCTTTTCTTCTTCGGGTGGCAAGCTAAGGCACGGCAAATAGTATTCGCCTTGCAGTTCATACCAAAGACCGTTGTTTTCATCATAAATGTACTTGTCCATCTTGAAATCCTCCAGTATAATATATTCGCACATATGTCACAGTTTCCCGATTGCCACTTGTTTTTATAGCTTGTTATCAGATTTTTCTTCCCTTATTTTTGCCCTTATGAGGTGGCGAGGGAAGCATAAACGCAAGTGAAATCGTATAAAGGGATAAGGCGGACACATTGCGATAAATCCTTTGTTTTCAAGCGTTTTGGAGGATTTTATTAAAGCCCTATGAGGGGCAGTAACCACTTATGAAATCGTGGTTTTCAAATTCAAATTTTGGTTCGTTAATTTACACATATTTATGTTTGAACATGTTATGCTAGTTTTATATGTGCAAATTTACTAATGTACGTTTTACAAGAGGCTTTTGATGATTCATTATTGGTTTGGGTGTCAAAGCGAGAGCGTGTCGCAAATGAACTACGTTTGGCATAACATGAAATAAATTTATGCAAATTAACGAATCAGGAAATTAAATGCAGCTTTTGACATTCTAACCATTATTTATAAAACTTAAGCGTTCGTCCAATTCCTTTTCCAAGACCTTATTGAACGAACGCTTTATGTTTTTAATATTGCTTTACTAAAACCTCTATTATCTCACTTCAATATGAACTACACTACATGCAGGAATTCTGATCTGAATTCCTGTTTCTGTAATGTCCATATCAGTGAATTCTTTGACTTGAACAGTTTCTGGATTTTCGAAGGTATTCATCGCTTTCATATCATTCATAAGAATTTCTCCTTTTAATGAAGTAACCTTCTTATCAAGTATGGTTGTATCAATTGTATAACTTTCCTCTAAGGATAAATTGGACAAAGTAATATGTACGGTTCCTTCTTCATCTATTGATACGGATTCATTCAGATTAGGAACCATATATTCTTCCTCTAAACCAATCTGTTTTGTCTCGATAAAACTGTCTAGTAAAGTGGCATCTTGATGATGCTTATACATGTTAAACACATGGTACGTAGGAGTAAGAACCATCTTCTCTCCCTCTGTTAAGATAACAGCCTGCAATACATTAACCATCTGTGCTATATTAGCCATACGAACACGATCAGAATGTTTATTGAAGATATTTAAGTTAATACCTGCAACTAAGGCATCTCGCATTGTGTTTTGTTGATATAAGAAGCCAGGATTAGTACCAGGTTCACAAGTAAACCAAGTTCCCCACTCATCAATAATCATCGCAATATTCTTCTCTGGATCATATTTATCCATGATTGCTCCATGACGATTAATTAGTGTCTCCATGTATAATGTCTTGTTTAATGTCTTATACCATACCTTCTCATCGAAGTCGGTCGCACTTCCCTTGATTTCCCAGCCTTCTGGATGAGTATAATAATGAAGAGATAATCCATCCATAAATCCATGTTGGAAAGGTAGAGAATGTCTGAAACAAGTCTTTAATATACCTTCTGTCCACTCATAGTCATCTACATTGGCACCACATGCAATCTTTTTGATTCTCTTACCTGGCTTGTAATCTCTAACATACGTCTGGTAGTTACGGTACTGATCACCATAATACTCCGGTGTCATATTACCACCACAGCCCCAACTTTCATTGCCAACACCAAAGTATTCCACATCCCAAGATTCTTCATGTCCGTTTTCTTTTCTAAGTTCGGCCATAGGTGAAACACCTTCAAAAGTTAAGTATTCCACCCACTCAGACATCTCGCGGACCGTACCACTTCCAACGTTCCCGTTGATATAGGCATCACACTCTAATTGACGGCAAAGTTCCATGAATTCATGAGTACCAAAACTATTATCTTCTACTACACCACCCCAGTGTGTATTGATCATTCTTTTTCTGTTTTCTTTTGGACCAATTCCATCCATCCAGTGATACTCATCTGCAAAGCAACCACCTGGCCATCTTAAAACTGGAATCTTAATCTCCTTCAAAGCTTTAACAACATCGTTTCTCATACCATTGGTATTAGGAATCGCCGAGTCTTCGCCCACATATAGTCCTTCATAGATACATCTTCCAAGATGCTCCGAGAAATGCCCATAGATATCTTTATTAATCTTACTTTTCTTTGCTGTCGTATTAATTACGTATTTTACCATAGTAAGTCGATCCTTTCTGCCACTAATTTATGTTTTGTTTCATCGTGCGATGCTATAAAGCACTCATCACACTAGACTAAGTTTGAAGTTTCAAAACGCTAAGTACAGTAAACCCGCTTCGTACTCTTCACACAATGACTAAAAAACGATAGCTTAGTATCTTAGTACTTCTTAGTGTGTGTTCAATATACTAGGAAGGCGAGGCATGGACGCCGAGCCAGACTTCGCTGAGGCAGGATGCCGAATCGAAGGCGTTTCCGCATACTGCCATCTATCCAAACACACTTAGAAGTACTTAGATGCGTAGCGTGTTTTGTGTCATTGTGTGAAGATATGAAGCATTCATCACACTAGACCAAATTTGAAGTTTCAAAACGCTAAGTACAGTAACCCGCTTCGTACTCTTCACACAATGACTAAAAAACGATAGCTTAGTATCTTAGTACTTCTTAGTGTGTGTTCAATATACTAGGAAGGCGAGGCATGGACGCCGAGCCAGACTTCGCTGAGGCAGGATGCCGAATCGAAGGCGTTTCCGCACACTGGTATAACCTCCCCACACACACTTAGCAGTACTTAGATACGCAGCGTGTTTTGTGTCTTTGTGTGAAGATATGAAGCATTCATCACACTAGACCGCGTTTTGAAACCTACCACCAACTTTATTGTCCAATTTCTGCTAACGCATCTTGATTATATTGGTTTGCTTTTTGTTCTAATTCGCTTGCATAGTCAGCTGCATTCTTTCCATCAATACGAACAGAATCTTCAATACCAGCATAAGCCTCTGCAATGAAGTTAACGAATCCAGGAATTTGTGTATCACCAAATGGAATTACATTAATACATTTTTTGAAGAAATCATCAAAGTATGGACCGTATTTTAAGTCTTCTTCTGTTGGATTCTCTTTTGTTGCTGATGGATAATATTCTTTAATACCAGCCCATACCGTTTCATCTAATGTAATTGGAAGTGGCATAGATTGTTTGTAGATTGGAGTTCCGTCTGCTGCTGTTATTGTCTTATAGCCTTCTAATTTGTGAGTCCAACCTTCTGCTCCCCAGCCCATCCATTTTAACAATTCGTATGCTTCTCTTGGGTGTTCTGTACCTGATGAGATACCACCAAAATCAAGCACACCAAATACATTCTTAGAACCAGAACCTTCTACTACTGGTGTTGTATAAGGAACGAACTCAATACCTTTTTGTTTCCATTCATCTGTATCAAATAAGTTAAGATATGTCCACCAAGCATCCATTTGGAAACCAATCTTACCAGTAGAACCAGCCCAAGCGGTTCTATCTCCTGTCCATGCTTCGTTTTCATCTGTATCAAAGAATGGCGCATGATATTTACCGTTTACAAGTTCAGCCCATTGGTTAACACCTTTTGCCCAATTTTCCATATGGAAGGAAGTACCGTCCCAACCAAATTCACCGATACAATTAGGGTCTGCTGCTACTGGATAATAAGTAACAAGTGAGTGGAATTGATTAAATCCATAGATTCCATCGCTTGGAGAAGTAACTGCTTTGATTGCATTAATCATCTCATCCCAGTTCCAATCAGTTGGAGGCATCTCTACATTCATCTTCTCAAATACTGCCATATCTGCATAGATTGCATCTGGGAAAAACTTCATAGGAGTACCGTACTTCTTATCTGTACCGTAATATCCCATCTTTGCTTCGTTGATTGTAGGAAGAATGTTTTGGTTTTCTGGATCTGCTTCCCAGTACTCGGCCATATCTCCAAGTAACTGATTGGATAATGCAAAATCACAATTACCAAGAATCATCATACAGTCTGGTGTTTCTCCGTTGTTAACCATGTTAAGTAAGGTATTATTATATTCTCCATCTGCTGGATAATATTGTACCTCAACCTTGATGTTTGGATACTTTTCCATGAACTTTTCAGCAAGATATTGTACAAGTGGTTCGTTATCAAAGTGTACATAAGTTAATGTAATATCTTCTGTTGTCATATCTGGAAGTGCACTTGCCACCGTATCTGTAGTATCCCCATCCTTGTTATCTGCTTCGTCAGTAGAATTTGTACCATCTGTTGTTTCCGTTACCTGTGTCGCATCGTTTCCATCTCCCTTTTTTCCAGAAGATGCAGCACAGCCACTAAGCATCCCAACACACATAGCTGTTGCTACGAAAAGACTTATGAATTTTTTCATTTTTCTCATAATAAAACCCTCCTTTTAATAAGTAACACCTTTTGAGCTTTTGCGAAACTCTTTGTAATGGCGACAAGCATATCAATGTGTTTTATGTCTACCGTTACAATTTCTCGAATTGTGTTTACCGTCACATACAATGTTTTTTATTGTATGTGTAAGTAACACAATTTTAGAGAAATTGTAGTAGGCAGTCTTAAAACACAGATATGTTGTCGACATGGAAAAGAGTTTCGCAATTGCCAATGTACACCTTGTTTGAGCTTTTGCTCTATATTTCTAATGAATATTCCTTATTAACATACACTCCATAACATCCCAATACATAGAGAAGTGCAAGAGAAATTATTCACCAGTAATACCAGTTCTGTCTAGACTTTCAACGAATTGACGTTGAAGTACAAAATACATAATAAGTAATGGTAATATACTTAACATGGTTCCTGACATCTTAATGGATTCATTCAAACTAACCATTCCACTACCAGTTACACTTGCTTGCGTCGTATAGGAATCTGCAAAGTTCTTCAAAGATACAACCAATGTACTCCAATCACTCTTTGATACAGCGCCACATACATATAACTGTGTTAGATATGACTCATTCCAGTACCAAACGATAGAGAACAAGAACACAACAAGTATAGCCGGTGCTGCTGACGGTAGTGCTATCTTTACAAATGATTTAAAATGCCCAGCCCCATCAATCTTTGATGCTTCTATAAGAGCCTGTGGAACCTGCCTGAAGAAATTATAGAAGATCAATATGAAGATCTGACTCTTAAGTCCCTGCCCAAGCGCCGCTGGTAATATGAAAGCATTTAAAGAATTCAATATCTTCAAATCGGAATACCATACATAGTTAGGCATCATAGTAACCTGTGCTGGCAGTATGAAGGAAAATATTAATATGCCAAGCATAATCTTCTTGCCTCTGAAATTATATCTGGCAAATCCATATCCAATAATGGAACATACAACTACATTTAGCAAAGTAGGTAACCCTGCAATAATCACCGATTGTCCAAATGTTTTCCAGAAGTTCATTGATTTTGCTGCATTTACGTAATTTTTAATATAAAAGGTACTTGGTATCCAGTCCACGGATGTATCAAGCAAATCATCTAATGGCATAAAACTTCTGCTAATCATGTAGAGTAATGGGTAAAGATATACAAATCCAATGCAGATTAACAAAGCATAGATAATTGTCATCTTTCCAAATCCTTGTTTATCTTTGGAACCCAAGAAGAATTTCTTTACTTTGTCCCTGCTAATTTGAGGTTTTTTGCATCTTATGTTCATACCTTTCCCCCTTTCTACGTACTTTAGCTAATGTCCGTTTTTCCTTCTTTAACTCTCTTCTATACGCTTTTTCTTTCTTAGCGTACGCATCCTTTTTGGTGATTAGCAACACTGCTACCAATGCTACAATCACGGTTACAATAATTGCATACATCCACGCCATAGCAGATGCATATCCGTAGCCCCTACTAACATCGAACATAGCACTTTGTATTAATACAATCAGTCCATTCTGTTCATTGTTGGATAAGAAGATAACGGTATATACCGCAGTTAATAGTACCATTGGTTTTATCGTTGGAAGTGTTATCTTCCAAAACTCCTCCCAAGTTGAGCTACCATCGATCTTAGCTGCCTCATATAAGGATTTATCGATCTTTTGGATTGCTGCTAAGAATAGTAGGATTTGCACACCTGAATACCATAGAATCATTATCATATTATCGAATAGATTTGTAATTGCCTCTGCTATCATCCCTGGTAAGAATCCATTCAGAACCTGATAGATCATTACCGTATTCATAGATGGAATCGTTGCAGCCCCCTGATCTGCTAGTTGTGCCATTACAGGCCCACTAGCAATAATTACTGGTAGGAAAAAGATTAATCGAAAGACACCTTTCATACGAATCTTACTATTTAACAACAATGCAATAATTAATGCAAATACTACGATAACAGGAACGGCTAATAACGTATTCAATGCATATCCAGCTAGTTCTGTGGGAAAATTCACATCCTTTTGCCAGATATCTAGATAGTTTTTCATTCCTACCCAGGTTAATACCCTTCCCTTAGGTGTCATCTTAATCTTGTAGAAGGCGTACTGAAAGGATTGTGTCAATGGGTATATTACAAACAGTAGCATGCCAATAATCCAAGGAAGCACGAATAGATATCCAACGCGCTCCTCCTTCTTCTTCAGATGACCAGGTTTTCTTTTTACTGTCTTTTCTCTACTCATTTGCTTCACCTACCCTGTAAGACATGGCGTCTACTGTAACTCCATCGATAGTAACTGAATAACTATTGTAGTTTACATAGATCTTCACACCATTATCATAAGTAACCACTGCCACATTTTCCTGTGGCTTTTCATGTTTCTCAATACAAGCTCCTTGCACCGCCGAATTAACTTCTTTTAGCTTTGTATAATACTCAATTATCTCATTCTTGTATACACTATATTTTGCAGAATAGATGTCGCAAGAATTGGTATATAGTAATTCTGAAGTATCTTCATAAGTTATGTAGAAAGATGGTGAGATTCCTGTCTCAACAAGTTTTAGAAAATACTCGTTCTTATCCGCTTCAAAATTCGTATAGTCTCCATATAGCGGCATAATTCCTTTTAATACAATTGATAAGAATGGTACATCTTCATCTGCAAAGATATAGTCAGAAGAACCAACTGGTATGTTATACAATGCATCAGCATATTTCCATAGATAAGCAAATGGTTCATCCAGTATCAAATCTGTACTTTCACTCATAGTATTCAACAACTCATTATATACATTAGCTGTATCCACTCTACTATAGGTACTTCCACTATAGGTATAAGAAAACAATTTATTCGTTACACCAGATAATGCAATATGATCCACACTCTTTTCCATATAGCTCTTTAAAAGTTTCTTCAAGTTCTCCGCGGTTCTTTTTGGTGTAAGATACACCATCTTCTCGAATACATCTTTGTAAGTTTCTTCTTCAAAGAGACGCTTATCTATTCTCTTCACTACATTGTAATTTGTATTACTTGTACTTGGATTAGCACGAAGAGCATCTTGATAAAGGTAGAGATCAATTCCCATCTCTTTTGCAGCCTTTATAAGATTGGTAAGTTTCTTTGTACCGCCTAATTTCCAATCCGCTTTGTATTTGGTAATTGGTAAGGTATTAATTCCTCCCTTTTGCCATCCTTTATAGATTGCTAGGATATCAGTAACATTCTCTTCTTGTAGATCCTCAAGTATGGTTTTCACTTGTTTTGTTGTTGTCATTGGAACAGATACATTGAAGATAAACCATTTCTTAATATCACTTCCTAGGAAATCAAGACGTATCTTAAAATCATCTTCTTGTTTTATAAGCGCTTGTTTCTCTAACAGATAATTACGATAACTTTTGGCCAAACCTGAATAATTGGCATCTTCTTCTCTTGTGAAAGCAAATCGTACTTTGATATTACTATGCGTACGATTCTCCTCTACTTTAGGAACGGAACCTCCCGATTTACTGGTTGGTTGCACATATACTTGGCGTAGGCGGAATTTTGAAGTTATCCAGTTGTAATTGGTGTATGCTCCGTTTGGATATGCTTCAATACTAGCATCGTACTCTCCTTCTTCAATGATTCCTAGATATGCCATCTTAGAATCGGTATGTACCATTCCAAACACGGGTGCCATGATCATCTCTGCATCATTTACGGTTTGAAATTCTCCCCAGAATAGGGATAATACATGAGACTCATTAAATCCAACATTTTCTCCATATACTTTTTGAGAGAATCCAGAAGTATATTTTCCACCATTATCTTCTAGATTAATTATGGCACCATTTCCATCTGGAATTAACATATATCCATCTCTGTCACCTAAATATGTATTGCCCATGAATGGATATACATATATGTTACCGATCTTATACTGATCGTTTGTCTCCGTAATGGATTCATCGGGAATCTCTACAGAAAACCCGGTATCTAATAAAGCTACTACAACCTGATACGTAAACCCATATTTCTCATAGGATACGTCTGCTGTGAATCCCTTGTCTGTTAACTGCACCTCTACTTTTGCTCCATCTAGTAAACTAGCTCTTGTAAGCTGGGTAGACACATTATCAATAACTTCTAAAACAATTCCAGACTGCATGAAATTCTTCCATGATGCATTACTCTTACCGTCATCTTCTGAGACAGTAGACTCCATAATTGCTCCTGTTTTCTTATCCCGAATGATAATCGAGAGCGTGTCTTCATATAGATACAGCTGATATTCGTCATTCTCTGCAATTAATTTGTGTCCCTTAATGGTAGCTGCCTTATCTTCCGTAATGATATACTCTTGTGCTTTAACACTTAATGAGTTACTAAACCCAGGAAGCAACGCTACTAATAGCAATAATGATATTGTTACAATATAATTTCTTAATTTAATCATAATCGATACGCCACCTCTCCAGATATTTTCGTTATAAACTCAACAACTTGTGCAAACAAGATGTATAAGATAAATACTACTAACGCTACGATTAATACGGTAAATGCCGTCAGTAGAATACACTTGATACTTTCCTTGAAGGAATAATTATTCATCTCTTTAAGGGTGATAAACAGTAGTACCACAATCCATGCAAACATAAAGTAATAGGTAAATTGGACAAGGAAAACTTCACTGTATGTTATGATATTACTAATAATAATTCCAATCGGTTTAAAGATTAGATATGGTGTTAATGCAAATGCGTATCCACAATATAGCTGCTTGAATGTACTCTCACCATCATGAATGGTACACATCAAATAATTACAGATAATGAGCACAATAAATGCAATTAATATCTTGCCAATATCACCAACTAAATCATACTGTCCATCTCTAACATTCTTAAGTAAAAAACCACAACCATATTTGCCTAATATGCTTAGTACAATTACGAATGCAAGAATAATATTGGCACTTAGATAAGAGGCTTTTCCTTCTCTTTTCACCCCATAGCAACCGTCAACAGGGTGCTTCATATAATATAGAGAATACCGCAACTGGCTTATTAACGTCCTTTGCCTAAACCTTGAAAGTTTCTTTCTTATGCTCACTAATGCACCAATCGAATCTTTCTTTTTCTTAAGGAATACTACTATCAAACTAATTACTATAATACATAGAATCGCTGAAATCAGGTTCTCACGTATCCACTGATTTCGTATCTCCCAGAATGCATCTGAGTATCCACTCCAGTCTTTTGCAAGTCTTGCATAATGCAGCGCTTGACTATAATTCTCTTCTTGGTAGAAAGCCCTTCCCATTGCCATATTGGCATAATCAAAGAGACTGTTCATCTCTAATACTTTCGTAAGAGGTTCTTTACTTTCCGTGTACCTACCTTTTCCATATAGATATAGTGCATCATGAAGTAGGTTCGTGAATTCTGTTGGTTTGAAGATATGAATCTGCTGTTTTTCTCCATCTAGTAGATAGATTCTATTGTTAGGATCAATGGCAATGGCATTAACCTTGCCACATAAACCAATTCTTCCTCTCCCATCATCACGTCCACCGAATACAAAGAGCATGTCACCTTCGCTACTATATTCATATACATATCCTTCTTGGGAAGCTACGAATATATTATCAAAGTTACCTGTGGTAACTGCTGCTGGTAAATCATCATAAGCATCTGGCTCAATTAGATTATTACCAGCGATATTTAACTTCTTAAGTGTGCTTATATTCTCACCTTGCGTTACTGTATAGATTAGCCCTTGACTGTCAATTGATAGGTTGGTTGGCGTTGACGGAAGATTACTTAACATCTTTGCCTTCTGTTCATCTGTGAATATCATTCGTTGGAAAACTTGTAATAAGGATACCGAAGTATAGTTGGTACCAAAATATCCGATGAAAGTTCCTCCTTCTGTCGGAGATATTTGAACGATACCATTGGTATTTCCTTCACAGATGATATACATATTGCCGCTGTTGTTAACAACAATCTTCTGTGGTTTGAAATCGACCTTATCCCCGTAGAGAGGGTGGTCTGGTTTTCCATATTCATTAACCTTGACACCAGAGCTATTGTAAACAACTACTTTTCCACCATCTTTGTCAGCAACATATAGTGTCTTATCTTTTGTTACATATATCCCCGTAGGGGCAACCAAATCTCCCTCTCCTACGGTGCTTACATAGTTTCCTTCTAAATCAGAAATTAGAATTCTCTTGTTTCCTGTGTCAGCAACATATATATACCCATCCTCTGTTATAACCATGTCAGAAGGCGATGAGAATGAATTCTCTCCTATCTTAGTAATTGATGAATCAGGGGAGTAAGCACTTTGTGTCTCTGACACATATCCATATCCATCAATGGTATAGGTTTTATATGGAGTAGATGCTTCTGATAATACAGGTGTTAGTAATGCAATTGTTGCTGTTAATAAAACCAACGCACTTCTTAATCTTTTCTTACTCACTTGCTTATCCCCCTCTACTTCATACCCGAATGTGCCATTGTATTCATAATGCTGTTTTGTAATATAATAAACAATACTAAGTTTGGCACAAACATAATCAATGCCGCCGCTGCTGCAACACCTTGACCTGCAACTGTATTATTCGTTGCTGCCAATGTATTCATATAGAAGGCTAATGTCTTAACCCCTTCATTGCTAACGTATAAGTTTGAACTTTCCACGTTAACCCATACTTGTTGGAAGGCGAGTATAGCAGAAGTTGCAATGGCAGGTTTAATCATTGGTATTATAATTTTAAAATAAACTCTTAAGTCGCTAGCTCCATCTATGTATGCTGCTTCAATTAGTGCATCTGGTACCTGATCAATAAATTGTTTTACAAGGAATAAACTAACCGGCATTGCTAGAAGCGGTAGGATATGCGCAAGATAAGTATCTGTAAGCCCTAGAACATTGATTGTTAGATATCTAGGAATCATAACCGCAACTGGTACAAACATTAATGCCATATTGTTAATCTCTAATATTGTGTTCTTTAATTTAAATTTAAGCTTAGATAAAGCAAATCCAGAAGCTGTTGATAACAGTATGGAACCAAGTACAACAGTTACTGTTACTACAAAACTGTTGAAAACATATCTGCTCATTGGGATACCAGACATGGCAGATGCCTTAAACAACTTTGTAAAGTTATCAAATGTTGGTCTTGTTACGAAGAACTTTGGCGGGAAAGCGAAAAGTTCATCCATCGGTTTAAATGCATGGCAGAATATGAATACAATAGGAAGAAGCATAAACAGCGCCAAAGGTAGAACGGCAAGAATAATTTTAATCTGTTTCCTCTCAAACTTCTTAGGATTAATATTACTTCCTTTATAACCAGCCATTTTGTTTCCTCCTCTCTAGTCTTTTTCTTGGAATAATTTCTTGGAGATTTTAGAGAAGGTCCAAACAATTCCTAGTAAAACTACAGAAACTGCTGCTGCATATCCCATCTCATATCGGATAAATCCATAATCTTCAATATGGTTAACAATTAATTGTGCTGCGTAATTTGGAGTCGGATTGGCACCAGATAGTTGAACACCAATCAAACCATTCTGGAACGTTCCAACGATAGCCATAACCGCACCGAATAACATCTGCGGTTTCATGGTTGGTATTGTAATATACCACATCTCTTGAAAACGGTTTTTCACTCCATCTAATGCTGCTGCCTCATATAGAGACTCATCTGCATTCAAGATACCAGCTAGCATCGCTAGGAAACCAACTCCCATACTGCTCCATAAGGCTACGATAATTACAATTGGTAGTAAATATCTAACATCAAGAAGCCAGATAATTGGCTCATTAATAATACCAAGGCGCATCAACCAACTGTTAAGATATCCTGTCTGGTCACCACTGAATATAATCTTCCATAATACAGTCATGGCAACACCAGAAGTCATACTTGGTGAATAGAAGATTAATGCCAGTATCGTTCTTGGTGTCTTCGACAACTGTGCTAGTGCCCATGCTAGTATGAAGGATAAGATATATCCACCTGGTCCAACGATTAGCGCATATAACACGGTTTTTGGTAATACATATTGCATGAAAATCTCATCTCGTGTAAGAAGATTAACATAATTCAGAAATCCTACAAAACTCGGGAATTGAATCGTATTAAAGTTCGTGAAAGATAATGCCATTGCAATTACCATTGGAACAATAATAAATGTTGCAAATAAAACTAAGTATGGAGCTAGAAAAGCATATGCCGATCTGTTTGAAGTCTCACGCTTTCCAATTTTCGTTTTCTTATGAGTCGTTGCTCTCACTTTAATACCTCCCATCTTATTCGGTCTTGTTTAGGATTTCTCTCACAGTCTGGGTGGTTGGGACTTCGTAATTCTTAATCACTTTTCCATCCTTCATATATCCAAACTCTTCTAATTTCCTCTCAGTTTCTCTGTCAATTCGTTTTACTGCGTTATCCAGCGTAATTCTTAGATTCTTACCATCTACAACTACTGAGTTATAAGCATTACTTAATTCACGCTCCAACATATATGTTCCAAGAATTCTAGGAGCTTCCATAATCCATTTGTCCTGATCTATAATTACCTTCTTATCTTCAGAACGAATTGCAAGGCTAGTGAATGCTTCTGTATTAGCTGTATTCCAGATGTACTCATCGCCATAGGTGATTTGTAATGTCTGCCCAAATTCCGCTTGTACTTCTGCAGATGACCACCATTTCATAAACTCCCAGGCTTGCCCTTCTCTTTCCTCGCCAGACTTAAACATTACCGTACTTTCTGCACCACCAGAAGAGTAATGAAGTACGTCACCGTTCTCATCTTCTACACCAGGAATCAATGCAATTCCCCATGAATTAGCAATCTCAGGTGCAGCATTAATTAATAAGTTATATACGGAATAATCAGCAATTCCGATTGGTAAATCACCATTTCTAAAGTGTTGATAGAAACTTGGAACATCCTTAGGAAGATTATAGATTGTAAACAGTTCCGTAAGTTCCGTAAAACCTTTTACTGCTTCTTCACTATTAATAGTTGTATCTCCTGCATATTCACTATATAAGGACGCCCCATTCTGGAACAACAACGGTGTCGTTCCATGGAAGGTTTTCATTGCCACCATACCAGCTGTCGGGTAATAGAAATTCAACCCTCTCATCTGTAATTCTGGCAACATATCCTTTACCTCCTCCATAGTCTCAGGAACCTCAAGTCCTAATTTATCAAGAATATCTTTACGGTAATACATTACCCAGAAGTTTCTTGTTTCAGGAAGTGAATAGATTCCCTCATTAATAGTGGATGGTACTAATAATCCTTCTGTATATCTAGAGGCAATCTCTGTGAAATCATCAAACTCTGTTAGATCCTTAATCGCACCTCGTATACCAAGCTCAAAAGGAATTGCATAGTTAATACCTGTTGCGATATCAGGTGCATCCCCTGAAGCATTGGCAAGCACTAGCTTGTTTTGATCTGGCATAAGGGATAAATCTACTTGAATCCCTGTTTCTTTGGTGAATTCTTCGTCAATCATCTTTTGCATGATCTCAAGATATTGTCTGGAGCGATTTACCCACACTTGAAGGTGAGAATCGTCCGTGTTATCCACAGAATATGCTTGATCCGTGAACGAAGTAAAGAATCTATTCGCATTCATCTGCATGGATTTGAAAAACCCTGTTTTTTTCGGTAATTTTGCTTCCTCTTGATATAGATAAATACGGTCTATGTATAACTGATTTTTATTAAGCGCATCTAATAGATTTGCTAGAAACCTTGTTACCGAACTAACACTTGTTGATAGTTCTGCTATACGATATGGTAATTTATTAGGTTCTTTTGCTAAACTTCTTAATTGTGTAGATGCTACGTAAATAGAAGAGAAGGAACCAATTTGATCCACTTTCTCGTTATAGCATTTTACACTATCCGCAAGAGCCTCAAGTTCATCTGCATAATCATATAATTTCTGTCCCACTCCCGGAATATAGGATTCCATGTTGAGGTCTCTGTATTTATCCTTGTTCGTTCCAGCAACCTTAGTAATCTCTAAGGATAGATTATTAATCTCTGACATGATTGCTTCTACTGATTCCATAACATGTCTAATAGGATCAATACTAATTGTGAAGGAGATCGTATGTACACCTTCGTCTAAATACACACTAAGATAATTTGAATTATCATCTTGTAAGGTTGTCACACGGTAACTCTTTCCATAGGACAGAGGATAATTTTTGAACTTTGTATTGTTTATTAACCCATCTACCTTGACATCCACAAAAACAGGGAAATCACTCTTGTCACTTTGCTTGTAATTAAGTGCTATATAGTAATAGCCCGCTTTTTCAATATTCTGTTCATATGTAACGGTCTGGCCTGCTTCTTTAAAAGACTGACCATCTAATGTATTTAACTCTTTATTCTTGACATTGTAAGGTTTTACGTCAACATCATATTCGCATAGAGCTCTTACAGAGGAATCATTTCTATAGGTAGGATATTCACCTTGAAGTGTGTATATTGCATCCCCCTCTGCTTCTTTTGGCTCTGTATATTCACTGATACCTACCTCTTTATTCAGATACATATTGCCAAGTAATACATTACCTTCTGATATACCAATTTCAATGGTATTCTTACCTGCTTGTAATTGAATTCCTAACGGCATGGAATGACGATAGCTGGCATCCATAATGTATTTATTATTCCACTCCATCACTTTATCCGGAACAGATACCACCTGATTTCCATAACGGTCGTACAGTTTCTCTTCTCCATTGGTCCACTGACTTTCGAATGTTAATCTTCTTGCTTCATAAAATGGATACTCACCATTTACTTTCATGGTCATCTCAATGGGTAGAATAGAATTGTCATAAGATAGGTAGTCAAAACTTATATAATATACAGCTGTTTTCTCTACATCAAATGATAATGTTCCTGTTTGGTCAAGTTCCATCTTTATCACTGGATTCTTATATTGGTATGACGCTTCCATATCGGTAGCATCAATTATAGTACCTGTGCCAGTCTCAAAAGCTTGATTTATTGGAATCTCAATCTGCTCTCCCTCATATGGATTTGCAGTGTATTCCGCGCTTACATAAGTATATTTTTCAGCTAACAATTCACTCGTATATACGGCAGTCGTACTTGTCTGTTCACTCGTACTTTTTGAATCCACCGCTTTCACTGTTAGCGCAAACCCAAACACACTATTCATTAGGACAGAACCACTTAATACTATTGCAGTTAGCCTTTTAATGCTCTTGCGCATAATACCTTCCTCCGTTCCTGTAATCATCCTAAACTATTGATTTAGTATTTTCTAAACTAATTTAATTTTACCATACAATGTATAGATTAGTCAATGCAATACTCGCTTTTTTATGCATTTTAACCACTATTTTTTATAAAAATCCAAAGTTTCTATAGTAAGAACCCACTATATTCACTTATTATTCATTATATAATATAATAGTTTATTTTTTTGTAAAATATCTCTATTTGCTATTTTCCGGTAACGCATAAATACCACTGCCTAATATGGAAATCCCTTTTTCTGATAATGCTGTAAATACCATCACGTTCTTTTTTCCATATTCGTCCCACTGTTTTGTTACTATGCCTTTATAAGATTCCCCTTTAATCGTAATCTCTATTTGATTATCCTTCTTTAACTCCCAGGTTCCAGTCACACGGCCAGATATGGTATAATCTGCATTTAACCAGATTTCAGTGGATTTTTTCATGATTGATGAGATGTCTTGCATCTGATTAATATACTTGTATGGACCAACAACATCTTCCTTCGTATAGCTTCCAATACTCTCCCCTATATACCGATAAGGTGATACTACAAACCAGCCATCTTCATTCAGATACATCTGGTGTACTCGTACTTGATGACCTTCGCCTCTATTCTCAAATCTAGTGTGAAAGATTAAAAAATAGCGATTTGTCTTTTCATCATAGATAGCTGAATTATGCCCAGGAGACACATAGCCGTTTCTTAGCTTGCCTGTCTCCCCTTCTATATAGTTAAAATGTATATTTCCTAAGATTTTTGTTCCATACTGCGCTGCTGCCGTATCATCGAAGAAACTTCCTGCAGGCCCTTTACAAAGAGTCATATCGTTTCCAGCTGCATCATAATATGGTCCATCTGGATTCTTGGAACGGCTTACACGAATGTTATATCCTCCTGTTGCATCTAATCCCCCATAAGAAAGAAACATGTAGTAATAATCTGTCTCTTTGCTATACATAATGTATGGACCTTCTATTCGTAGATGATTTTCACCAAGTAGTTTTTTCCCATATCCCTTTTCTAGAGGGAATCCCGTTTCTGGATTAAGTTCTAGAATATAGATTCCACCAGAGTAAGATCCATACACCATCCATAATCGATTTTCTTTATCAAAGAATACACATGGATCTACCGCATTAGGATGAATTGTAGAATCGTAGGTATCCCCATTCTCACTAGGCGTATCGGCTTCCATACCAGACTTTAATATAATTCCTAGGTCTTCGTAAGGACCTTCCACTTGATCCGCAACAGCAATTCCAAGTGCTGATATCGGCGCATCACCTCTACATGCGCAGTAATACATATAGAACCTACCATCCGCCAACTGTATAACATCTGGCGCCCATAAGGTATCAGTCTGTCCCCATGTCAATGCTTCCTCTAGTTCATCTGGAGCATCAGGTATGATAGTGTTGGTTTTATTCACACCAGAAGATAATAACTCCCAATTTATTAAGTCTTCTGATTTTGCCCCCGCTAGATGGGAACCGAATACATAATACGTTCCATCAACTTCTATAACAGAAGGATCATGAACACTTACATCCTGAAAGCTATAATCGACTTCTTTCTGGGCATTCAACTTACTGTTCATATAGGTCTCCTCCTCTTCTGTCTTTTCTACATTATTTTCAGTATTGCTTCCATTCGTTTCTTTTTTTTCTACCTTACTTTGTTCAATAAGGTCGTCTTTTACTTGTTCTGTTCCCATACTCTGCTTACAGCCGGTTAAAGTTACTACTAAGGACAAACATACAACTAGTTTCCATATCCTATTTCTCATATTCCTCACCCTTTTGTTCCTCTATCTCAAATATAGGGAAACCAGATTTACCCCATTTGACCTCAAGAATCATAGCATGACGATTCGGGTCGCTTAATGGGTCCCCTTGTATCTCTTCATATGGTCTTGCATGATAAATCATTAAATCCTTTTGATTGTCTTCCGACTTAGTAAAGCAGTTATGTCCAGGTCCAAACACCCTCTTCTTCTCATCCGTTACAAGGACAGGATTTCTTAATTTTGTCCACGACAATGGGTCTAGTAGATCAGAATCTTCATCTGCATAAAGTAGACCTATACAATAGCAAGCCCCTGTTCCACTTGCTGAGAAGGTTAAGAATAGTTTTCCATCTCTTTTAAGTACCCCAGGTCCCTCGTTTACCCAAAAATCAACTCTCTCCCAATCATAATCTGGAGTTGTTAGTAATACCTGAACGGTACTAAGTTTTATTCCTGATTCCATCTTTGCGATATATAGATTGGATATCTGTTTTCCTACGCTGACTTTCTCTGCCCAGACGTAATAATATTCTCCCTTATTCTCGAATACCGTTGCATCTAATGAAAACGCTCGAAAGGAATACTCATCCTCATCTGCACATTGCATTTTTCCCTTTTCAACCCATGCATCTCTAGTTGGATCTTGCCCTTCACACTCTAGTACATAAGGTCTAATCTTCCAGACATCATCCTTCTCACCGGCTGCAAAGTATATGTACCATTTACCAAATATATAGTGAATCTCCGGTGCCCATATATGTGCACTCATCTCTCCCGATTCATGCTTCTTCCAGATTGTAATCTCCTCTGCCTCAGGTAGCCCCAAAATAGTGTCAGAACGTCTCAGTATGATTCGATCATACTGAGGTACCGAACCGGTAAAATAATAATATCCATCTGTATGCTTATAAACGTAAGGATCAGCTCTCTGTTCTATCAACGGTTTATTATATTTTGTCCATAACTTTTTATCTTTCTCCATGTGCAAGCCCTCTCTTTCTTCCCATCCGCTAGTCAGTATATTGTCTCTTTGTCACCAGCTTAGATTAATGCTATCTTAATCCATTACTTAATCGTCTCTATTCTGAATATTGATACAGAATTTGCTGGTGCCACATATTCATAATTTTCAGTTATTTTTATTTTCCTTATTATTGGTATTACATTTTCAGGATCTCTAAGTGAATTCTCTGCTTCAGGTTTCTCATTAGCAAGTACCTCCACCGTTGCATCTTCTGTAAGATTGCAGTTTTCTAATCTTATGGTAATTTTACTTTCTTCCTCTTGAGTGTTAACCAACTTCACAATAATATCTCCTGTTTTCTCTTCTTTACTAACGGTTTGATATACAGGAAATACTTCTGGTACTTTGATTACATGCATTTTTGTATCATCTAGATAACAAGTAACTGTGTCTTGATTCACTACTACCTTAATCTCATACCAACGATCTGTTTGTATCGTAACATTTCGTATGTCAGATACGATATTCTTGGTTCCTCCAAGCGCTTCCTCTACTACACTCCTTGTATTGTTCCAGCCACCGATATTCCAGTGATAGAAGTTCTTCTGATCTTTCACTGCAAATGGTATTAAGAACCCTTCACTTCCAGATAATTTCTTTGCCCTAACTGTATAGGTATAATTACTCCAATTCGTATCTCCAACGTAAGAGGCACTTCCCATAATGGCATCGTTTGTTGGATAAGAGGCATTCGTCTGTGCATAGACCATATTACCATCTTCATCATCTATTATTTCGTAGAATCCTTGGCTACTACCTTCGAAGTTTGAAGCTTCTGTAGAGAAATCATTCTCATACAATACTTTACCAGTCTCATTATCAGTTACTTTCATATCATCAAACACAGCTGCTGTTTTCCAGGTACCTACTCCAATCTTTCCAGTAGCACCTTCTCCTTTGACATCCATTAATGAACTCTCTAACAGATAATCTCCTATATTATTAGCAAACATCTTCTGTACATAGTAATTAACAGAACCAAATACTTTGCTATTATTAAACCAAATCATATCTGGCTTCCATTGTGACGAAAGGGTGTTTCCAAACAAAGGTGCATATGCCGCCATCTTAACAACATCACTATTTCTCTCAAGCGCTGTCATATATGCTGCTTCGGATATTGCTGCTTTTAATGAATTTGATTTGGCTGCATATTCTCCTAAGAATACTTCCGTTCCTTCCCTTTCATAACCATCATATCTTGTTGTGTTTTTCAAAAACCATTCTGGCTCATTATAATAATGCTCATCTACTAAATCCGCATATTTGATCGTATCATCCTTATGGCTGTCTATTTCTGACCACGCATAATCGAATAAATCGCCACTTGATAATGGTCCCGAAGATGTTATTAACTTAATATCTGGGTACTTCTCTCTGAATACTTCAACAAATTTATCGTATCTCTTAAAGTATTCTTCTCCCCACTGTTCATTTCCAATTCCTAAGTAATCAATCTCGAATGGTTGTATATGCCCCATGTTAATTCGTACACTTCCCCAAGTTGTTGATGCATCTCCCCGGCAAAACTCCACCAAATCTAATGCGTCCTGTATGTAATGATCCAGATCATTTAATTCTGCTAATGTATTCGTCTGTCCAGCTGCTCTTGCTTGACATGACATTCCACAGTTTACGATAGGAACTGCCTTAGCCCCCAGATCTTCACAAAGTAAGAAGTATTCAAAAAATCCAATACCATAGCTTTGGTAATATGGATATGTTTTTGTCCCAATCCATAAGTTCTCATTTTGTTTCCTCTGTGCTACATCTCCAACGGTATCCTTCCAGCAATACGCATTATCAAGTGGATTTCCTTCTACAATACAACCTCCCGGGAAACGGATAAAAGAAGGTTGTAACTCCTCTAATAGCTTAACCATGTCCGCTCTAAGTCCATTCTCACGATTCTTATAGGTATTCACTGGAAAAAGTGAGATCATGTCCAAATCAACCGTTCCCATTTCATCAAGAACTAAGGATAGACTTCCTTTCTCTACCGTCTCTTCTGCTTTAATTATTATCTCCCTCTTTGACCATGCACCTTCTACTTCCTCTATGTACCCACTACCAATGCAATTACCATCATGATCTTCTAAATTGATTTTAATTTTTCCTTTATATGAATCACTTTTCACATATACATTAAATCGATATTCTTCCTCTTTAACAAACGACATTCCTTCAAGGAACCCTTGATTACGTATTCCGCTATTCTTTGACTCTGTCTTTAACTTCAGATAGTTTGGATTATTGTTATTCAGTCCACCTTCATTATATATCCTTAACTGTGCATTGTTAACGACCTCATATCCATGAAGTTGTCCTCCCGCCGCAAGGGATTCTTCGAATTCAAAGGAGCGATTAATTACCTTTTCAGCATATAAACCTCCATCAGCTGCAAAGTTTATATCTTCAAAGAAAAGCCCATACAAGGTCTCACTAATATCAATTCCTTTTTTTTCACCATTAATTAGTAAACCGAAATTATTATCTTCCATCCTCTTCTCCTCCAGTACATTCCCATGATCCTTATTGCAACCATTGATAAATAACAACCCTATACAACAACAAAACATTGTTATTCTTTTTTGATAAAAATGTTTTTTCATTTCGATTCCTCTTTCATATAACTAAATTATTTTAGCTATATCTAAAATATAATGCTATTATATCTACTTAAATTTCATTTGTAAAGCTATTTTGTACAAATTAACCATAATATTTTAGATGTTATTATATTTATATATTCTTTTCTAAACTATTTTCTCCAAGTATCCCTGATATATGTGCAATACAACGGAAATACCATTCCTAGCACACCGCCAAAAAAAGAGACAACTTTCAAATTGAAAGTTGTCTCTAAAGTAATACCTATTTACGAAAATAAAACTAAATATATCTGATTAACTAGCCCCTCGAACACTTACTACGTTTAGATTGGACTATAATTAATTCGTACTTTAATATCTTGTGAATAGTTACCAAACTCTTTACCAAAAATCGTTAAACCGCCAACGTTTGTAGCATCGTCATTAACCGAGAATTTGAATTTAATTGAGCTTTTATAATCCAGTTTGAAATCTTCTATTGTAACATTAGAAATCTGCAATCCATCAATAAAAGTTCCTTTTTTATTAATAACTAACAACTTAAGCAGGCCATATTGATTCCAGTTTGGAAACCACCAGTCTGGTGTAAAGATTCCCTTAACCTCACCAAAATCTCCTGGGCTGGTCCATGTTCCTATACAAACATCATTTAGGTAAAAACTAATATCAGAAGGCCAATCATTATTAATTCCTGGTGCTTCTGAACTTAATTCTGCAGAAAGTGTAATCTGATCAATCTTTTGAGCTGCTGGTAATAAGTTTGGAATCTGATATTCTACATATCCTTTAGAAAACCATATAATCTGTGCATTCACTCTATCTGAATGTGCAAAATATCTAGGATCATCAACTTCTCCGATCAATTGCTCGCCAGTTGATATACCACAAGTAGGATAGATAGAATAGTCGGAATACAAACCTACTTTAACATCTGTATCATAGATATTCTTTGAATCTGCTTGTTCTTCAGCCATAATTTCAACTAAAATTTTATCTACATTTACTCGGCAAATTTTCTGGTTTCCATGACCTGTGTATTCTGAATAAACTTGTACGATTCCGCTATCCTCTAATTTCTTAACATGACTAGTTAAGGCTCCATTCGTAATATTCAAACTAGAAGCCAATTCATTCATATTCATTTCTTTGTTCTCTAAAAGCTTCTTAACTATATTAATACGTACGTCAGATCCTAGTGCTTTAAAAACATTTAGTCCTTCATCTAAATTCTTGATATGTAGCATACTCTCATCCTATACTTTTTATTTTTTTAAATTACTATACATTTTCCTTAACAATAACATTATACATGATTTTCATTTATTATGCAATCATTGTCTTATACGATTCAATATGCTTTCAATTCTATTCTATCTACGTTTGGGAATAGTCACAATAAAACTAGATCCCTTTGTATATTGGGAACGGATGCGAATATTCCCCGTATGTTTCATTATAATTAACTTCGCAATGGATAATCCTAATCCATGACCATTAATCTTTCTATCACGTACATGGTCAGATCGATAGAATCTCTCGAATATATTATCAATATCCCTCTTTGTCATACCAATCCCTGTATCCTCAACCGATATCACACAATCTCCCTCTTTGTTTTCACAAGATATATAGATAGAATCTCCGTCACTACTATACTTGACAGCATTATCAACGAAAACCCTGATAGCTTGCTTAAGTGCTTGCTTATCTCCATAGACTATAACATCTTCTAGTGCCTTCGTTTCAACGATACGGTTGGTGGTTACCATCTTTGTTTCCTTCAACATATCTTCCACAAGTACACGCATATTAAACATATGCTTCTCTAATCTAAGTGTCTTTTTGTCATGCCTTGATAGGAATAATAGTTTCTCAACCAACTCTTGCATCGCCTTAGATTCATTTTTAATTGCCTCTATGGATTCTTCTAATACTTCCGTATCTGATTTGCCCCATCGATCTAACATATTTACATATCCTTGAATAACGGCTATTGGTGTTCGAAGCTCGTGAGAAGCATCGGAGACAAATTGCTTTTGACTTTCATACGATAATTCAATACGATCTAGCATCTGATTAATAGTCACTGCAAGGTCCTTTAATTCGTTCTTTGTTCCTGCAAGATTAATTCTTTCACTTTGCAAGTTATTAACGGTAAGGCGGTTTGCTAACCTAGACATATCCTTTAATGGCAAGAATAATTTCTCGTCACCTTTTTTACCATATACAATTACACTCCCTGTAAATATCGCAAGTAGTAATATAACAAATGGTACCAAGCGACTCAATAAAAGTCGTTCTCCTGATAAGTCAAATTGAAAATATAACGTGTAGTTACTATCACCAATCTTAATCTTTTGCTTATCCTTCACAACTAATAGTTTCTTACCCTCTATATCCCCATAGAATACCTTATTAAAGATACTATTTCTCTTTTCAATGTTATACAAGGTGTCATTAAAAACAACTTCTTTTGTTGCTTCGTCCGTAATCCTTAATGACAACCCTTCCGAATAATATGGATTTCTGTCTTCTAGATCTGCAATACTAATCTCTTCATTTTCTAACTTAAATATAATCTGTTTTTCTAAGGTATTATTATCAAATGCTGCTATTCCTAGATAAACTCCAACGAACAGAAAGCAAAAGACAACACTATTAATGATTAATAACCTAAGATAATTTAGTGATATACGGAATGCGATTGAGAAATAGAACTGGCTAAAGAATAGTCCCATCCTCTTTCGTAATGGTAGAACCGTACGAATCAGTAATTTTCTTATCCATTCAATTATCTTACTTCTCATCCTTAATTATATACCCCACACCACGTACCGTACTAATCAGATGGATTCCATATTTATCATCTATCTTTTGACGTAGGTATCTAACATATACATCTACCACATTCGTATCCCCTAGATACTCATAATCCCATACGTTATTCAATAACTGCTCTCTTGTCATAGCTATATTCTTATTCTTTAGAAGGTATTCAAGCAATTGGAACTCTTTCTTTGTCAATGTAATCTCTTCTTTATCATATGTAACAGTATGACTAGATAGATTGATAACAAGCTTACCATATTGCAGAATTTCTGTCTTAGTACCTACATTCGAATGGCGATTTAAAGCTACACGAATTCTTGCAAGTAACTCTTCAATAGCAAATGGTTTAGTCATATAATCATCTGCACCCATATCAAGACCTGCAACCTTATCTGTAACATCATCTTTAGCTGTTAACATAATAATCGGAACTTGTTTTCCTTCTTGCCTTACTCTCCTACAAACTTCAATTCCGCTTAACCCAGGTAGCATTATATCAAGGATTACTAAATCAATATCCTCATGCATTGCTTTTTCGAATCCTTGTCTTCCATCTCCCGCTATCTCAACTTCGTATCCTTCGTATTTTAATTCTAACTCAACAAACCTAGCAATCTTATTCTCATCCTCAACAATTAATATCTTCGCCAAAACAATTTACCTCCTAATTAAATATTCGCTTTGTTAATTACTTCTATTGTATCATTAATTCAGTGATTTTCACATTAAAAACGAATTAAAACTGCTTTTGTTTAGGTTTAAATCAATTACTTCGACTAGTACCTGCAACGTAATATTAATTGACTATCTTTTAAAAATAGCGTATAATTCACTTTATCAAATGAAAGTTTTAAAGCTTTAAACCCAAAAACTAATAATACGGTATGAAAGGGAAACGGATAGTATGAAAAAAACGAAAAGAGTAATATCCACGCTATGTATTCTTGCTTTATCTATAACAGCATTAACTGGTTGTGGCTCAAAAGGTTCCGGCAAAACATATAAGATTGGTGTAAGCCAAACTACAACACATGATGCACTTGATTCTGCTTACAAGGGATTTATTGATGGCCTAGCTGAGGCAGGATATAAAGAAGGCGATAATATTGAAATTGATTTCCAGAACGCACAAGGGGAAGCTTCAAACAATAATACAATCGCTGCCAAATTAGTTAATGATAACCCAGATCTTATTCTTGCAATTGCAACACCAGCTGCTCAGTCTCTAGCTAACATAACACAGGATATTCCAATCGTAGTTACAGCAGTTACTGATCCAGCAGATTCTGGTATTGTTGCCAGCAACGAAGCTCCTGGCGGAAATATAACTGGAACCTCTGACTTAAATCCAGTTAAAGAACAGATGGATTTGTTGCTTCAATTAGTACCTACTGCTAAGAAGATAGCAATTCTTTACTGTTCAAGTGAACCCAATTCTAAATTCCAAGCAGATCTTGCTAGCGAAGCTGCTGCAAACGTTGGTTTAGAAACTGTAGATGCTACCGTATCGAATACAAATGATATAGAACAAGTTGTGCAGTCTTTGGTAGGTAAAGTAGATGCAATCTATGCTCCAACGGATAATACAATTGCTTCTGGTATGTCAACTGTAGCTATGGTTGCCAACTCAAACAATATGCCTATCATCTGTGGAGAGTCCGGAATGGTTAAGAACGGTGGTCTTGCTACATATGGAATTAACTACTACAACTTAGGAAAACAAACTGCAGCTATGGCGGTTAAGATTCTTACTGGTGAATCCAAACCTGCTGATATGCCGATTGAATATCTTGAAAAAATGGATTTAACTATTAATGAAGATGTCGCAACTCAATTAGGAATTACTATACCTGATGATTTAAAAGCCAAGATGAATAAATAACTCTATTATTAACTATATATGTGATGCCTACTAGAATAGCCCCCGTCTTTTAATCCAATATGGGGGATATTCTCTTTTTCTCTTATCTATACAAACAAGGTATAGCTATTCACACCGTCAATGGTACTAGTTTTATAAGTTTTACAGGTTTAAAACAAACAAAAGATTACAGGAGGTTATTATGAATATATTATTTGCAATTTTAAGTGCTTCTGGGCAAGGCCTTTTATGGGCAGTACTAGCACTTGGTATCTATATTACATTTAAGATTCTTAACGTCGCAGATATGACTTGTGATGGAAGTTTTGCATTAGGTGGTTGTTTAAGTGTCACCCTAATAGTATCCGGTTGGAACCCAATTTTGAGTTTATTACTGTCAGTATTAGCTGGTATGGCGGCTGGTATGGTAACTGGTTTCTTACATACGAAACTTAAAATTCCTGTAATTCTAGCTGGTATTTTGAGTATGATATCACTCTATTCTATTAACTTAAGAATATTAGGACAGCCAAATCAGTCTTTACTTAAGTCGGATACCATCGTTACAATGATCAAGAAAGTAATTCCCGACTCTGTTATGGATCATATCAAATACTCCACACTTAATTCTCTAATTGTTATTGGAATCGGTATTATCTTCGGTGTTTTACTTTGTTTTGTATTATACTGGTTCTTCGGTACAGAGGCCGGTAGCGCCCTTCGTGCAACTGGTACCAACGAAGATATGATTCGTGCTCTTGGTCAGAATACAGACCGAATGAAGATTCTTGGTCTTATGATTAGTAACGGCCTAATTGCTTTATCTGGTGGATTAGTAGCACAGAGTCAAGGTTATGGTGATGTTATCATGGGACAGGGTGCTATTGTTATTGGATTAGCTTCGATTGTAATCGGTGAGGTATTCTTTGGACGTTGTACTTCTTTCAAAAGTAAACTTATATCTGTTATTGTTGGTTCTGTCATCTACCGTGTAATTATTGCTCTTGTCCTTCAACTAGGATTAAATAATAATGATCAAAAATTATTTACTGCTATTATTGTTGCAATTGCACTTGCAGTTCCAACAATAAAAAAACAAGCTCAAAACTGGAGGTAGCTATGTTATATATAGAAAATCTACACAAAACATTCAATGCAGATACCATTAATGAAAAGCAAGTATTAAAAGGTGTGAATTTTCATCTGAATCCTGGTGATTTCGTTTCCATAATTGGAGGAAATGGCGCTGGTAAATCCACCTTACTTAATATGATTGCCGGTGTTCATCCGGTAGATAGTGGCTCTCTCAAATTAGATGGAATAGATATTACCAAACAACCTGAACATGTTCGTGCCAAACTATTAGGTCGTGTTTTCCAAGATCCTATGAAAGGAACTGCTGCCAATATGGAGATACAGGAAAACCTTGCACTTGCCTATCGCCGTGGTAAAAAACGTGGTTTAAGATGGGGCATCAGTTCAGATGAAAAGCAACAATATGTGGAAGTTTTGAAGACACTTGATCTAGGACTTGAAAATCGTCTCTCATCTAAGGTTGGTCTATTATCAGGTGGTCAACGTCAGGCACTTACATTATTAATGGCAACATTAGTAAAACCAAAACTATTATTATTAGATGAACATACCGCTGCACTTGATCCTAAAACTGCAAAAAAAGTACTTGATTTAACCGAAACTATTGTAGAATCTAATAATTTAACTGCACTTATGGTTACTCATAATATGAAAGACGCCATCCACATCGGCAATCGCCTTATCATGATGCATGATGGTAACATTATCTTTGATATAAGTGGTGAGGAAAAGAAGAATTTACAAGTCTCTGATCTTCTTCAAAAATTCGAACAAGCAAGTGGTGGCGAATTTGCAAACGATCGTATGATGTTAGCTTAATTGTAAACAGTCTTTCAATTAAAGGAACAAAGGTCAAAAAAACAAACCCGAGAAGTTTGCCTATGACGAATATGAACTATTCGTCATAGGCATTCAACTTCTTGGGTTTGTTTTATCTTGTTCTATATATTACGAATACACAATCATATATAATAAAATACACTAGTTATTAACATTAGAGTAATCAATCGGATCCTTCTTGTTAGCTGTTTTGTTTAAAACAATTATAGCTACAATCAATAAACCTAATGATATTATAAACGGTACCACTGCGCTCTTCATTACTCCCATTAATAGATATCCACATATGCAACAAGCTGCAACAACGCTTGCATAAACCAACTGTGTAGATACATGATCCATATGGTTACATCCTGCTCCTGTGGAAGACAAGATTGTTGTATCCGAAATCGGAGATATGTGATCACCATATACCGCTCCTGCTAATATTGATCCAAGTACCGGATATAACAAAGCTCTTGTGGTCTCTGACGAACAGATCGCTACTCCAATTGGAATCAACAAAGCCATGGTTCCCCATGAAGTTCCCGTTGCAAATCCTAAGAATCCAGCGATTACGAACACCATAACTGGTAAGATGAATATTGGGAAGCTTGCGTCTTTCACAAGATTTCCTACATATCCTCCCGTATTAAGATAATCTGTACTACAGATTCCACTAATTGTCCAAGCAAGGATTAAGATTGTGAAAGCAGGTACCATTGACTTAATTCCTTCTGTAATCTCATCCACGAATTCGCGGAAAGAAAGAATTCTACGAATGGAATATTGAATAAATGTAAGTACTAATGCACCAAAACTACCTATTACTAAAGAAAGTGAGGAATTACTTTCGCCAAAGGATGCAAAGAAACTATTTTCCCCCGTTAAGCCACCACCAGTATAAGCCATAGCTAATACGGTAAATACCATTAATGAAACAATTGGAATTACAAGATCAATTACTTTACCCTTTTTCTTCTCTGTCTTATCTTCCGTAACAATTATCTCGTTTCCAGAGAACAAGTCTCCACGCTCTATGGCATTCTTTTCAAATCGAGCCATTGGTCCAAAGTTTACTTTTGATAAACATACAATTATAACCATAACAATTGTTAAGATTGCATATAAGTTATATGGAATAATCTTAATAAATGTCGTCATACCATTACCTGCACCCGCATCCTGAATATACGTTGCTACAGATGCCCCCCAACTTGAAACAGGAGCTATGATACATATTGGTGCTGCTGTTGCATCTATTAGGTACGCGAGCTTAGCTCTACTAATTCTATGTTTATCGGTTAGCGGTTTCATAACAGTTCCTACAGTAAGACAGTTAAAATAATCATCAATAAAGATAAGACCTCCAAGAGCCGATGTTGCTAATGTTGCTCCTCTTCTTGTCTTAATCTTACTTGCTGCCATTTCTCCGTATGCTGCTGATCCGCCTCCCCTAGTAACAATCGCTACCAATGCTCCAAGTAGGGCTAAGAAGATTAAGATGTAGACATTCTCACCCATCTTCTCGCCCATAACTTCAAACGAAGTAACTACCATCTCAATTACATTTCCATTGGTATAGATAAGTGATCCAACCAAAATTCCTGTCAATAATGACATAATAACCTCTTTGGTAATCAAAGCTAAGACAATTGCAATAAGAGGAGGGAGTATGGATAAAAGTCCATAGTTTGCTGCTTCTAATACTTCCATTCCTTTATTCCTTTCCATTCTTATATAATTTTAACTATTTAGTCGCTCAATTTAAAATTCGTCCTTTTACATCTTTATATTTATAACATGAATGGAACAGTCTAGCAACATGAATGATTTTCCAATTAGTTTATTTATTTAAGCTTTATTTTCTGGATTATTCGTAATTTGTTTTTTCCTCTTCTTATTAATAACTATGACAACAACAACTATTACAACTGACCAAAATGCGATATAAGGAATATTAGAAACAAACCAAATTATGAATCCTGTGAAACCATCCTTAATATCATAAACGGTATCTTTAAAACCTGCTTTCATTTTTTCCCAATTAGATTCATTATCTACTTGTGGTGTATAACGAATTACTTCCTGAATTGATATCGTAACGGTACTGTATTCAATGAGGTTATCATATGTCCTTAATTGTGATTCATAAGATTCTAACTCATATCGAATCTCTGTTAAGCGGTTCTCTAATAATATGATAGAATCCAAATCAACTGCCTTTTCAATTAATTCAATTAAACGCTTTTGTTCCACCTTAAGTACTTTTACATGACTTTGCATATCTACATAATTCACTGTGACATCTTCTGCAGACATATTCTTAGATACCACATTCCCTGTCTTACTAACTTTATTGACAAAGGAATCTAGCTTATCCGCTGGTATCCTTGCTGTGATATTACAATACCGATTCGTACTACTTAGTAAATCACTCATATTGATGTTCTCTGCGTATCCACCTAGAGTAGTAATCTCAGATTCTATAGAATTTACTACTTTGTCAAAATCTTGTGTCTCTAAATCAAGTGACACATTACGAATAATCTTCCGATTTGTATCGACACGAGTCGCATTCGGTACTTCCCCCTCCGCACTTGAATTCGAAGTAGCCGTATCTGTCGTAACACCAGATGTTTCTTTCATTTCCTCTGTGGCTGTATATCCTTCGTCCATCGCCACATCGCTCTTATCCATCTCTTGATGAATGTTCATATCTTTTTTACTTGCACAGGCAGTAAAGAAAACACAAACAAGTACTAGTACCATTACTACTTTAAACTTACTCATCATAAAAATCCCTCCTGTTAACTCATTTATATATCTCTATGAATTAGACGAGAGGGATTACTATTTGGTTCCATTATTTATTTTAAATTATGTAATTTTCTATACAATTATAAATTACTTACGCCGGCTTCAACATCCTCTGCAGTTATGGAGATTCCTCTATGTGGAACTGATGTTGAGAACACGATCTGGGTTTTTGTTGTTCCGAACTTTTGTAGATGACCAATGAAGGAATCAAGTTCCATTGTACTTGGAAAACATACTTTAATTAACATTGAATAACTTCCTGTTACACAATTACATTCTATAACGTTCGGGCATTGTTGTACGAATGGATAAAACGTATCCTTTTTTGTTGGTGACATTTCAAGATTAATGAATGCTGTAATATGATATCCTAATTTAATTGGATTAATACTTGCATGATATCCGGTTATAATGTTCTCTTTTTCTAGACGTTCGATTCTTGCTGCTACTGCAGGTGACGATAAAAACACTTTTTCTGCCAATTGTTTGAGCGAGTATCTAGCATTTTCTTGAAGTAAACCAATTATTTTTTTATCAATCTTATCCATTCCGATACCTCCAATTATACGATTATTTTACGAGCATTAGTAACATTACGTTGTATTTAACATTAAATAATTAAGTTAAACGTAAAAAAAGCATAGGTATAGCACCTATGCTTCTTTGCAATCTTTTTTTAGTTATATATTTTCTTTATTATACAATGTTAATTTAAGTTTTTCAAGCTTTTTCTTACTATGAATACAGAAGAATTTTATAAAAACTAAAAATGTTAATAGTTCGTTCATAGTTCTTTCATAAATGCTACATACCTAATACACATTTAGTTGTTATTATAGTTATATCAAATAAGTTAATTATCTTTTATATAGATTTTTTTCATAACATCCCCCCTCTTAGGAGCCCCCAACGGCTCCTCCTTTTTTGTTTAAAGAACTTTTAAGATATTATATAAGGAATTAAGTACAGCCCAGTTTTGAGGGAAGTACTTCATGAGATTCCAATAGCTAGCACCATTAAGTGCATATTCATTAACTAATAGAAGTTTTTCATTAATACTTCTAGCATCTTCATACCAAACAACATGCTCTATTCCATCTGTACTTCTGTAATTATAATACGGTGTTTTTGCTACTTCATCAAAGCATATAGTCGCACCATATTCTGCCGCTTGCTCAACTGCCTCCACATTACTTAAAGATCTAGCTCTTGATTCCCCACTTACAAAAGGTAGTGCCCAATCGTATGCATAGTTTGGTACTCCCATGAAGATCTTATCTGGTTCTATCTCTGTAACAGCATAATCTAAAACTTCCCTTACCTTATTAATTGGAGCTACTGCCATCGGTGGACCATATGTATATCCCCATTCATATGTCATTAACATAACTTTGTTAGAAACATCTCCTATGCCCCTGTAATCATGTCCTTCATATAAAAGCCCTGGTTGTTCTGTAGCAATCTTAGGTGCTAGGGTAACAGTAACTACAAATCCTTCTGCATTTAACTTTGTAGTTACATTCTGAATAAAGTCTACATATGCCTGTCTATCAGCAGGGTATATATACTCGAAATCAATACCCAGACCATAATATTGTTTTTCTCTTAAGTTGATAAGAATATTATCTATTAATCGGTTCTGTGCTTCCATATCATTCAATATTTGATTTGCCAGTGCACTACTAAAGCTACCTTCAGGTGTTAATGTTGATATTAACATTAAAGGAGCCACCCCATAATCTCTAGCTAAATTAATTATATTCTGATCGTCTATACCAATTAATTCTCCTTCTGGTGTGAACCCATAGGTAAAAACCGTAATATACGTTAAAAAAGGTAAGGTCTTTTCCAGTACTTCCATATCAATAGACGGATATAGATACCCATTAACCTCCATATCTCCAATTTTATCTCCTTCGTATTCAATCACAATTTGTTGTCCTACATATAGATAAGGGAAATCCGCAAGTCCTGGATTGTTTTGTAATAGTGTGATTACACGTACTCCGTTTTTCTGTGCTACGTCAAAAAGTGTATCTCCCTCTTCTACCGTATATATCCTCTTAGGATACAGAATAACCAGTGTCTGTCCAATAACTAAGTTACATGGATTGGTTAATTCATTATCCTCAATAATGCGATTTGGTGTTGTATCATAATCTAATGCAATACTATAAATGGTTTCTCCTTGCTTCACTACATGTATTACCATATGTACTCCTTCCTACAGAAGGTTCGTACCAAGTTTGCATATATTACATCATTCTTAGTACGATACCTTTATTCCTTATATATATTTCTTAACTTGATGGTTCATTTATACCCTAATATATGTCCTAGCATTGCTAAGTTAGAACTTTTGGTTACCTGCTTTTTTCACTTGCTGGTAAAGTAATTCTAAAAAGTTGTTTCATAAGAACTCTAAAGTCAAAAGGAATAAGTGGATATATATAGTTATAATCGGTTACTGTTCTGTTGAATATAATCGCACACGTAGTCAACAAAATACCAACAATAAATCCCCACTGACTAAATAGCCCTGTTATAATCAATAAAAAGATACGCATGAATTTAAGTGCGTAACTCAGTTCATAGCTAACTTGCGAATAATTTGCAATAGCAACAAATGCCATATAAAGCATTACCTCCGAATTAAACCAGCCTGAGCTAACTGCAAAATCACTTAATATAAATGCTGCCACAACACTGAACGGTGTAGTCATCATACTCGGTGTATTTAGCGCTGCTAATTTAAGTGCATCAATAACAAATTCCAGTATAAGTAGTTGAAATATAATCGGTATATTAATCGTATCTGTAATCTTAATAAATTCTAATCCTTTAGGAATCCAATCTTGATGTTGCATAAGCAATACGAATATTGGGGTTAATACTAATGCAATTATATTAATAATAATTCTTGAAAGACGTAGATATGTCCCCGTAATTGGTGGAAAGTAATAATCAGCCGACTCTTCCATAATACTAAATATTGTTGCGGGAAGAATCATTACTGAAGGAGAATTATCAACTATGATAACTATTTTTCCTTCTAATACGGATGCAGCTACTGCGTCTGGACGATCCGTATATCGAAACTTCGGAAACGGATTAAACCAACTCCCCTTATACATACATTCCGCTAAACTTTCCCGGCTCATGGTTAGTGCATCTATTTTAATCCTCTTAATCTTATCAATTATGTTGCTTAGAAGTTTTTCTTCCACACGATCCTTCATATAACAAACTACAATATCGGTATGTGAAGAGCTTCCTACATCCATCATCTGCATAACAAGATTTGGGTTACGTATTCTACGTCTAATGAGTGCGGTATTGGAGACCAACGTTTCTACAAATCCATCCCTAGCTCCTCGCATAACCTTATCTTTATCAGGCTCTTCTATACTTCTTGCTGGATATGTTCTACAGTCAATTACTAGTACTTTTTCATATCCATCAATCAATAAACATGTCACACCTGATAGGATACGTGTAATGACGGTATCCATATTATCTACTAAGTCAACTTCACCATATGGCAGTAACTTTTCTTGAAACTCTTCTGGTGTACATTCAACATCCTCTTTCTTAAGATGTGCAAAGAATTCCATTAATTATTCTAAGATTTCATCTTTTACAAAACCATCTACAAAATAGAGACAACATTCTTTTTCAGCAATGCTTATCTTCCTATTGATAATATCAAAATTATCATCAACTATTAGCTCTGCATCCAAGCGCCTTTTATTAGATGCAATGTTTTTACTTATTGAATTTATCATATAACAAACATACTCCTTATGCTGTATTTATCCTATATTGTTTACTGTAGCTTCCTAATTATTCATATTTTTCAATTAATTGATAAACAGCATGAAGTAGAGTATTATCTGCTTCAAAATCATTAGACAATAAAAAAGAAAGTGTACCAAAAAGGTTGAGACTTTTCTGTCTTGGCCTTTTTGATACACTTTCCTTCATTATTTGGAGAGTATTCTCTATTATATAACTTACTGACTGCGTGTGATGCTAAGCGAGAGTGAGTTACGAATGAACTCCGTTTGACATAACATGCTCACAAATAAATTTGAGCAAATTGACGAAATCAAAATTATTTTTTACACTCTAACCAATTATATAATTATAAGTCATTCAGAGCGTATAGAACCATAAAATCCATTGGTTCTACAATCAATTCCTTAGCACCTTCTATAACTTCTCCATTACGTAAATTACAATAAGTACCTTCTTCTAATTGATATATAAGTTTCTCTTCTTCGCTATTATTAAGGAAAACTATCGATTTCTCTTGCTTAAGAACTCTTTCATATACTAAGAATTGTTGTTTTGCAAGAAGGGTATTAAACTCTCCATCCACAAACTCCTTATGTTCTCTACGAATGTTTGCTAACCATTTGAAATGTTCGAATAGATTCGTGTCTTGTTCTTCTTTATCCCAAATCATACAACGTCTACAATCAGGGTCATTGCCACCTTCTAACCCAACTTCATCTCCATAATAGATATAAGGTATACCAAGATATGTGTATTGAAAAACTGTTGCTAATTCTAGTCTTCTCTTTTGGCCAGAAGCATCTGTGACAAAACGTGCTGTATCGTGTGAGTCTAGAAGATTTAACATCTGTTTATGAAGATCTTTACGGAGGGAATGTTGTCTAATTGCCAATGCCTCAACGAAGTTTTCAGCAGACATTTTACGGAGTGCAAAGAATTCTAATACAGATTCACGGAACGGATAATTCATAGTAGAATCTAATTCATCTCCTCTACAGAAAGAATTCCCCATATGCATAATCTCACCAATTACGATTGCATCTGGATTTACTTTCTTCACACGTTCATAGAATTTCTTAAGAAATCCATGATCAATCTCATCACACACATCCAAACGGAATCCATCTATATGGAACTCTCTTAGCCAGTAGCTTGCTACATCTAAGAAATACTGAACCGTATCAGGATTACTCATATTTAGTTTTGGCATATTTCCATATCTATCATAAAAAGTTACATAATTAAGTTCCCTTTGATTAATCGGATAAGACTCAATATAATACCAATCTCTATATACAGACTTCTCACCCTTGTTCATAATATCTTTGAATGCAAAGAAGTCATCTCCAGAATGATTGAATACACCGTCTAATACAAAACGTATGCCTCGTTTATGTGCTTCCTCAATTAATTCTCTTAACTCTTCTTTGGTACCAAATTGTGGGTCAATCTCATAGTAATCCTTTGTATTATACTTATGGTTAGAACACGATTGAAAGATTGGGGTTGTATAGATAATTGTAACTCCAAGTTCTTTTAGGTAATCTAACTGCTTTGTAATTCCTTTTAAGTCTCCACCAAAGAAGTCATGATTACCTACAACTCTTTCTCCCCAAGGCTTAACCCCTTCTGGATCATTGTTATGATTTCCATTACAGAATCGGTCTGGGAAGATTTGATACATTACACCATCTTTCGCCCATTCTACTTGCTGATAGAAATCTCCTGGGCAAAGATAAGGGAATTGAAAAGTTTGTGGTACATCTGGCCTTTCGTTCATAATACCTCTTTCATTATAGTAGAAAAAGTTTCCCTCCTTGTCTATTAATTCAAAGAAATATCGAAACTTCTTATCTACATTAACCAGTTCCACTTCGTAATAATCAAAGATCTCACTTCCTTGAATGCGATTCATCAAAACTTGTTGAAATGGTTTTTCATATTGATGTCTATCTTTATAATAAACAGTAACATTCTTGATATCCTCTTTCGCGGCTTGAATTTTCAAGTATAACGTATTCTCATCTATTGCATACGCATATGGTACATCTGGTGTATGGTATATTCCTGCTTTAATCATAATTTTCCTCCCAACAATTGTATTGTTATATTATCTAAAAGTGTAATTTTTTATTAGTGGTTTATTATGTACTACTATTTCATAATAACACATATAAAATAAATGTCAAATAATATTTTCGTATTTTTTCGTATTTATTCTTAAAATTACATATTATTAACTTCAACAAAGTATTCCTTTCATTTTCACCCTACATCTTTACCTTTCATCACCAAATAGATTTTTTCCGAATCTCTTACTTTTATTTACATATTGTATTTTCCCATTGATTTTGCTATACTTTATCAGAAATGATATGTAGTATTATAAAGGATCTTGTCATAAATACGTGTAATTATTAATGGAGGATGGAAGAATGACACAAGAGAAAAAACGGATTTTAGTGCTTGCAACTGGCGGAACTATTGCATCACAGTCAAGTGAAGAAGGATTAATTCCCGCACTAAGTATTGATAATTTATTCTCAAAAATCACCGGATTGAATGAGAATTATGATATAACAGCAAAAGATATTCTTCATCTCGATAGTTCTAATATACAACCTGAAGAGTGGCAATTAATTGCTAACCATATATATGAATCTTGTTATGATTATGATGGAATCGTAGTAACACATGGTACTGACACTATGGCTTATACCACAAGTGTACTTTCTTATATGCTTCAAAATATTCCGATTCCGGTGGTAGTAACGGGGTCTCAGCTACCAATCCTTAACCCCTTAACGGATGCAATGGATAATCTACGTTGTGCCTTCGCTATGGCTGCAACAGGAGTTCCAGGTATCTTCTTAGCATTTAACCGTAAGATTATCTTAGGATGTCGTGCGGTTAAAGTCCGTACAACTGGTTTTGATGCATTCGAAAGTGTTAACTGTAGATATGTGGCTACTATTGATTCTAATGGACTAAACATTAGTCATAAACTATTACCTAAGACAGATGGTGAATTTACATTAAGGGATTCTGTATGTTCCGATGTTTTCTTAATTAAGCTAACTCCAGGATTAAATCCAGGAATCTTTGATATGCTCTTAGATATGAATTATAAAGGTGTAGTAATAGAAGCTTTTGGCGCTGGTGGATTACATTTTATTCACCGTGACCTTATCTCCAAACTACAAAAATTAGTCGAACACAATATTCCTGTAGTCGTATCTAGTCAGTGTCTATATGAACGAAGTGATTTATCGATCTACCAAACTGGACAAAAAGCATTAGAAAAAGGTGTTATACAAGCCTATGATATGACAACAGAGGCTACTGTAACAAAACTAATGTGGGCTCTTGGTCAAACAAATGATTTGAATGAGATTCGAAACATCTTCTCAACAAACTTAGTTGGAGAGATTAAATTATAGAATCCTAAGTTTCATTTGCCCACATAAGTAGTTTATGATATAATAAATGGAGTTTTCATTACTACGCAGTGATAAAACCAGAAAGTGTTTTATATAACTTATATAGGAAAGAGGTTGTTGCAATAGGATTTCGATTCACCTGCTTAGCAACAGCCCCTTAGATACATACTCCCTACTATGCAGTACAAGGGCATAAATAATCAAGTCCTTACAATGATGCTAATTAATTTTATAAAAATAAAGGAGAACACGAAGAATGAAGAATCTTATTATTCCAGATGGTTATCAACCAGCCATAGACATAAGACAAACAGAAGTTGCAATCAAAGATGTAAAAGACTTTTTTGAAAGAGAATTGGCGAAAGAATTAAACCTTACAAGAGTATCTGCTCCCTTGTTTGTAAAACCAGAAACAGGTCTTAATGATAACCTAAATGGGGTTGAGCGTCCTGTAAGCTTTGGAATTAAAGAACAAGATGACGCTAACGTAGAGATTGTACATTCATTAGCCAAATGGAAACGTCTTGCCCTTCAACGTTATGGTTTTACGGTTGGAGAGGGTTTATATACAGATATGAATGCCATTCGACGAGATGAAGATACGGATAACATTCATTCTATCTTCGTTGACCAATGGGACTGGGAAAAGATTATTACCAAAGAAACGCGTACAGTTGAGACCTTACAAACTATTGTTAAGAATGTCTACAATGCCTTAAAAGCTACTGAGAAGTTCATCTGCAATAAATATACATATGTAAATCCAATTATGCCAGAAGAAATCACTTTCATTACAACACAAGAATTAGAAGATATGTATCCAGACTCTACACCTAAGGAAAGAGAATATAACATTGCGAAACTAAAAGGTGCAGTCTTTATTATGCAGATTGGTGGTGCATTAAATTCAGGAGAAAGACATGATGGCCGTGCACCTGATTACGACGATTGGTCATTAAACGGTGACATTATTATGTATTATCCTGTACTTGATATTGCTCTAGAGCTTTCTTCTATGGGTATACGTGTTGATGAGGAAACACTTAGTAAACAGCTTGAAATCAGTGGATGTATGGACCGTGCTGAATTACCATTCCAGAAAGCATTATTAAACGGTGAATTACCTTATACAATTGGCGGTGGTATTGGTCAATCAAGAATATGTATGTTCTTCCTTCGTAAGGCACATATTGGTGAAGTGCAAGCTTCTATCTGGCCAGATGACATATCAGAATATGCTGTAGCAAATGGAATCGCTCTATTATAGGCATATAGACCAAAAAGAAATTATTTATATAAGTAATTATTATGAGGCAGTTGCAAAATGCAGTTTGAATATCTATAACATATTTTTTCAGATAGAATGCATTCAAATGCAATATAAAAAACAATCTTCAGCCAATTATCTGGCAAGAGTAGACACCTAGTGTCTACATCTGGACAGATAATACGTGAAGATTGTTTTTTTTCTGGTGTGTGAAAACATTCCATCTGAAAAACATGTGAATTTAATTTGCAACAACTCTTTTTGTTTTTTTCTAAAATAAATATCATCAATAACTAGCCTATTAATCCTAGATGTTCAACTAAAATCTTAATGCCTATTATAATTAAGATTGTACCACCTAGTAATTCTGCTTTGGACTTATACTTTGTACCGAATACATTACCAATCTTTACTCCAATGAATGATAATACGAACGTAGTAACACCAATTAAACAGACAGCCATAACAATCTTAACTTGTAAGAATGCAAATGTAATACCTACCGCAAGTGCATCAATACTTGTTGCAACGGATAAAATACAAACATATTTAAGACAAAACTTCTTTTCTTGCTTTTTATCTTCATCCTTACCTAACGCTTCTTTAATCATATTCCCACCAATAATAGCAAGTAGTACGAATGCAACCCAATGATCAATAGACGTTATATACTGTTGGAAATTCTTTCCTAGTAAATATCCTAATAAAGGCATTCCTGCCTGGAATCCTCCAAAGAAGAGTGCTAATATACCAGCTCGCTTCAAATTCAGTTTTTTCATGGAAAGTCCTTCACAGATTGATACTGCGAATGCATCCATTGATAACCCAACCGCTAATAAAAATAATTCAAAAAAGCTCATGTTTACGTATCCTTTCTTCTTGTTTTATAAGAAGTCCGCTACATAGAAAAAGACCTGTCTGCAACAAAAAAACATTGCAGACAAGTCTCATTATTTAAAATAAAGCCAGATGTTCTCCATCAGTATGTTGACTTTATTACACTACGTGCTAACTACTCCCTTATCTAATAAACAATAGAAAGTTTACTCATGAACTTTCTATTCTCATAAATTATAATAAAAATCCATATAGTTGTCAAGGATGGTTATTTATTCAAAACCTTTTTAATTGCCTCTATAGCAATTGCATTTTGTTTTTGATAAAAAGAAAGTAATTTTCCTTCATTCTCTTCTGTATCATTAGATTTTCCTAACATAATGAAGAATACATAATCTCCAACTGTAACAACTTTTGAAGCTTTAACTTTAGGCATATTCATTGGATATTGGTGTGCATCTTCCTCAAGATACTTTTTATATTTTACTAAAGCTTTTTCCACCTCATCCTTCTTGCCTGCTACTGGATGAACTGCAATGAAGGTATCCACATTAAAGGTCAACATTGGTACCTCTGCTACCACAGCATCATATAGATTTGATTTTAAACCTACAATTTCAGAAAGCATTTCAGTAGACATAGATGTCTGTGGTTTATAATTATCACCATATGCTTTCTTTACAGCGGATAAGATATCATCTAATTCACTCTTAGCTGATTTCTTCTTAACGGTCACTGCACATGTAAACTTCTTGTTATCAACTTTAGCTGTAATTGTTGCTTTACCTGCTGCCACACCCTTTACTTTACCAGATGAAGATACACTAGCAACTTTACTATTACTTGAAGTCCAAGATACTTTTTGTGTATTTCCATTCAATTTCAATGTAACGCTGCTACCAACTGACACTGTTTTAGATTTTGAGCTCATCGAAACACTTTCAACTTTAACAGTACAAGTATATTTCTTTCCTGATACAGTAGCATATACCTTTGTAGTACCTTTCTTAATTCCTTTGACATATCCTTTGTCATCAACTGTTGCAATGGATTTGTTAGCAGTTTTCCAAGTAACTTTTTTACTTGTACCTGTAACTTTTACCTGCTCTTTTGCCCCTATCGCTACCTTGATGGCTGTCTTATTCAATGAGGTTGCTGCCTTTGAAACCTGACTCGTTGGTCCAAATACAGATAAAACCATAACTACACATAACAAGATACTAAGTTATATTAGTTATCGTCCCTTCTCATAGAACATTAATACCTAATTATGTATTAATTAATAATATTATACTAATATACCAAGTATAGCCTCAACCTATATAAACCACTTCATAAAATTACCACATTATAATATACATTGTAATTTAACTTAAACCGCTAAAAATTATATTTGACAATAGGATCCGTACTATGATATATTGAATGTATTAATTTTGGAAGGATGGTGTTGTATGTTAACGGTTGATAAAATGGTGATTACGAATTAAATAGTAATGATGAGACGATTGCAGATTCCTGCTCGTACTCTGCCCTTTTATAGAGCCACATACAATATCTTTATATATTACTTGATAGACTAAGTAAGGTTGAGAGTGTGTTTCTTTCAATCTTTTTTTGTGTCTTTCTTTGGTGTATCTATGTGCAAATAGCATTCTATCTGCAAGGTTCTTATATTACTCCTCATTCGTAATCCCACATTTAATGACGAAATAATCATTTAGTTAAATCAATACTGAATGTAACGTAACTTTTCATTTACCTACTATTAAATAAGAAAAGAAGGATTATGCAATGAATACAAATATAAATACAAATGCAATTACAATTAAGTCTCTTGATTCCAACCTATTAATACTAGAATTTGATAAGATTCTATCTAAGCTAATCGAATATGCTGTAAGTGACTCGGCTAAAGAACAAGTATCAAATCTACGCCCATATCTAAGAGAGGACGAAGCCCGTCGTAAGATGGATGAGACAACACAAGGCAGAAGACTCTTTGATTACCTTGGTAATCCACCTTTGTCAAGTATGCAAGACATGAAGGATATCCTTCTATGCTGTGAACAAGATGGTGTCTTATTACCTGAACAACTTACTATTGTAATGCAGTTCATAACAAGTTGTAAACGCCTAAAACGCTACCTAGAGAGAGGTAATGATCTACAACTTACACTAACCTCATATGCCTATTCTATTGACACATTAGATGCCTTATATGAAGAATTGTCTAAGTCCATCTATAATAACCAAGTAGATGACAGTGCCTCCACAGACTTAAGAAATATTAGACGTAAGATTGAAAGTTCACAAACTGCGATTAAGCAAAAGTTAGAATCCTTACTACGGAGTAAACGCGAATATTTTACTGACTCTTACGTCTCCACAAGAAATGGTCACTCTGTACTTCCTGTTAAACGGGAATACAAACATCAAGTGAGCGGTAGTGTTATTGATATGTCCGCCACCGGTTCCACTTACTTTATTGAACCAACCGTTGTATCTAAACTTCAAGAAGAGATTTCAACTCTTCGTATTATGGAAGACAATGAGATACGCAAGATTCTCTATATTTTAACCTCCTTTGTAACAGATTCAAAGGAGGCACTACGTACCAATATGGAGGTTATGGAGACTCTTGACTTTATCTTTGCAAAAGCCAAATTAAGTGCAGACTTAGACGCTCATGAAGTAACTATAACGACCACTCCAACCATTCATATTGAAGAAGGCAGACATCCACTTTTAAATCAAAGCGACTGTGTACCTCTTACATTTCATATGGATGAGAGTTTAACAGGGATTGTCATTACAGGCCCGAATACTGGTGGTAAAACCGTAGCTCTTAAAACCGTGGGATTACTTTCAATAATGGCACAATGTGGTCTACACATACCTGCAAAATCTAATAGCACAATTGCCATGCATAATATGGTTTTATGTGATATTGGTGACGGACAGAGCATTACACAAAACCTATCCACCTTCTCCTCCCATATTACGAATGTTATCCACATAATTAAGACAGCAACGGTGGAAAGTCTCGTATTATTGGATGAGTTAGGTTCAGGAACTGACCCTGCTGAAGGCATGGGTATTGCAATATCAATATTAGAGGAACTTCGCTCCATACCATGTCGATTTATTGCTACCACTCATTATCCAGAGGTAAAAGAGTATGTAGCCCAAACGAGGGGATTAATTAATGCTCGAATGGCATTTGACCGCGAAAGTTTACGTCCACTGTATCAATTAATTATTGGTGAAGCCGGTGAAAGTTGCGCTTTATATATAGCCAAAAGACTAGGTTTACCAGACCATATGCTAGATATAGCAAAGCAATATGCATACAAAGAAGTATCTTTGGACCAGACAGCGAAAAGGCAATCCAGTTCGGTTTATACTGCTAATAACGCAACAAAAGATGTTAGTAAGAGTAATGCTGCTAAGAATGATGTTACTAAGAATACTACCGCAGATAAGAGAAATGTTCATAACTCTGTTATGAAAAATGACTCTCCTTCACTAGTAAAGACCAATCCTAAGAAACTTGATAAAACCATTACTAAGAAGTATCAGCTTGGTGATAGTGTTATTGTATATCCTCAAAAGATTCTAGGCCTTGTATATGAACCAAATCCTAATACCAAAGGTGAAATTGGCGTACAAATTCGTGGTAAGAAACAACTTGTTAACCACAAACGTATCAAGTTAAAAACATCTGCTTCCGACTTGTATCCTGCTGATTATGATTTTTCTATTATTTTTGATAGCGTAGAAGTCAGAAAAACTCGTCATCAAACAAATCGTATGTACCGAGAGAATACTACTGTTATTATTGATTAATCTACTGGTGTAACGTGTTTATAAGTATTTTGCTACCCCTATATAGGACACTGAAATATAATAGTCCTATATGGGGGTATTTCTATGTCTAGAAAAAGTAAAACAGATCCAGTAACGTTTCTCGTTACAATAATTTCTTAAGAAGAGGTTCTAATATAACCCCTTCTCGTCTATCATACTCATATCTTTCACTTTCCTCTAAACACTCCACTACAAATGTATGTGCTCTCTCACATGCCCGCAATATGGTATCTCCCTGCAAAAGTGAACCACAAAAAACTGCCGCAAAGATATCTCCGGTACCATGATAAGACTTGCTACATTTCTTAAAGGATAATAAATTGACTTTGTCTTTATCGGTAATCACAATACCTATTTCTTCTTGGTTACTAATCGGTATACTCGTTACTACAGCTCCCTTTATCTTATAATTGTCTAGATTCTTATACCATTGATATGGTACGACATTTTTATTATTATAGACTACATCTATACTTTCTTCGAACAGTAAACAGTACTCTGTATAATTAGGAACAATAATATCTGCATAAGATAATAAAGTCCTCATCTGCATAACATACTCCATAGTAAAGTTAGAATAGCATGACCCATTATCACCAAAGATAGGATCTAGTATAACTGCTACTTCAGGATGTACTTCTCTATAATTTGTTAAGAATAGTTTTACTTCTTGAATTCTTTCCTGCGTCCCAAGATAACCTACAAATATCATATCAAATTCAATATTCTGTTCAAGATAATGAGTAAGACATCCTGTCATATATCCATCAATTGTTTGTATATATGGTTTCCCATATCCGCCGGTATGTGTGGATAATAACATGGTAGGAACCTGGCAGACCTCAATTCCCATAACACTTAGAATTGGTACAATATTCGCCATTGCCGCCTTGCCGACACCACATATATCATGTATTACTGCAATTTTCTTTACTGGTTTCATATTCCACTTTAACCCCTTTTATATCATATGTAAGCTGTTTTGATAGGCTGAATAATTCCTCTTCCGTAAGGAAACCTACTGCACCACCGTTATCACCAATCTTATAGGATGCAAAGGTTATCGCATATTTAAGAGCGTCTATATCAGACATCCCTTTAATATAACAATGTAAAAAAGAACTAAATAGCGAATCTCCCGCACCAACTGTATTTATAACATTCCTTGTTGTTACGGCTCCTATACGAATAAGCTCATCTTTTTCTCTACTATATAGCAACGCACCTTCTTTTCCTAGCCCCATAATAATTATTTTACTAGAATATCTGTTTTTTAACCTAATCATGAATTCTTCTTTAGAATCTGAAATGTTTTCATCACTTAGGAAAAGAATATCTGCTACTTCCATGAATTCTTTATTATACTCATCTTCTATATCACCAATTACATGTACATCCGTAGCTATACAGATGTTTCTTCTCTTTGCTTCTTGTAATAATGGCCTTGAAAAATTAATATTACAAGCGCACAATAAATCTGCCTGTGCAAATTCTTCTATCATATCTTCCGCCTGATACGTATATTCTTGTATATCCTTCAAATCGCAATAGCATTGTCTTCTTCCATCTGAATCATAGAGTATTAAAGACTGTGGTGTCTTCTTCAACTCTTTTTTAATTCCCTTAGTATCAATCCCATAATCGTCTAACTCTCGCTCAATACGGTGTCCTTCTTCATCCTCTCCCGTATAGGATAATATAGAAACTTGGTCTCCTAATTTTTGAAAGGCTCTTGCCAAGTTATAACCAACACCAGAAATCCCCGTACTAATCCCATCCGTTGTAAAATCTATTGCAAAATATGGAATGGGAAAGCCATGCACTTTAACCGTTGTCTCTACATTAATAAGTCCTGCTATGATAACCCTCTTATTATTCATATCTCTCCTCCAATTAGCATAATACTCTCTTTCATTAAACTCTATAAAAATTACTTACTACCTCTTTTTCATTTCATAAGAAGCACTTTATTATCTCTTTTCAAGCATAGTGTCAATTGTAATTGATTCATCAAATACAAAGTTCTTCTTCTCTTTCAAACGTAATAAATAGATATCATTATGAATATGTTCTGCTATAATGGATACCATCAGGCTGTTTTGTGTAACTGTACCAAGAAACTCTGGTCTATCTTCATATGCATCAGCAATTAAAGTCACGTTCATATCTGTTACTAGCATCATTCTTGTTGGATGACCTTCAATACATTCTCCTCTATAGTGAGAATAGAATTCAATATCTAGACCACTACAATTTAGATTTGCAAAAGAGAACACAATAACACGAACGCCGCGTTTCTTCAGAATCTTAAATTCCTTCTCAAACAAATGTAGAGAAAAATCGGTATTCATATACACTTCTTTCTCAGCTTGTAATAACAATTCTCTCGCTTTCGCTACGACATTCTCAAGCCCCTTAAGATTAAAGAACTGCTCTTGCGAAGAATCCTTTGCAATATTCTTTAGTTTTAACTGAGCTACATCCGCATTTTCAGAAAATTGACGCTTTAATTTGGGTATTAAAGTATCCGGATTCTCCGCTTTATACACAAGTGGTTCTCCTGGTAATAACATAAGAATCCCTCTCTCATGCATGCTATCTAATACTGAATACACACTCGACCTTGATATATGAATCTTCTTGGCAATTTGATATCCTGTTAGTTCTCCCCCTTCCAGTAACGTCACATAAATCTGTGCCTCTAACTTTGTAAAATGTAAATTGCATAGATACGTAATTAACTCTTCCAAAATGTCTCCTCCAAAAAATAATAGTAGTACAGTATATACTACCATTATAGGATTATTTATATTTTTGTCAACAAAAAGAACAGGGTATGCTATTTACATACTCTGTTCCAAGAAATTTCCCTCACAATACCTCAGCTTAATAATATTGTCTGGGACTTCTTCTTATAAAATGTAACAAATAAAAAAGTTATAACTATAATAAAGTAATTTATACACTAAAAAATTACACACTTAAAGAATTAACTGCACTGTTAATATTAAAGAAGCGTATTATAAAAAAGCTAATTAAAAAATATAAATGGAGCTTATCTTGATAATATTTTAGAATATAAAGGAAATAAGAGTTGATAGATTTGATCACTTAGCATTTGTATCAGACATGGTGTAATTACAGCATACAAATTACTTTTATTTCCATTATTATACATCAAATTATGACTAAAGTCTAGTATCTTTTTACTATTTTTTTGTTATATTTGAGCATATTTTATCAATTTATATAAAATATACTCAAATAATACTTTATTAATGTAATTTTCTGTTTTTATTACTATTACAATGCTTCCATAACCCTTATAAAAACCTCACTAATGTCTTCAGTAATAACTAAATCAGCCCTCTTATCCGCAGATGTTGCACTTTTATTAATTAATATAATGTTTTTTCCCTTAAAGTAATTAATTAATCCAGCTGCCGGGTAAACCACTAAGGATGTTCCTCCTATAATTAAGGTCTCCGCTTCTGAAATAGCTTGTATAGCACCTGATATTACTTCTTGATCTAAACCTTCTTCATACAAGACAACATCTGGCTTGACTACACCACCACAATTTTCACACTTAGGAATTCCTTCTGCCTTTAATATATAATCAGCTTCATAAAATGCTTGGCATCTCGTACAATAATTACGGTGGACAGATCCATGAAGTTCATATACCGTCCTGCTTCCTGCCATTTGGTGCAAACCATCAATATTTTGCGTTACTACAGCTTTTAATTTCCCCATATCTTCTAACTTTGCCAATGCTATATGACAGCTATTAGGTTTTGCTTCTGGATACACCAATTTATCTTTATAAAATTCATAGAAATCTTCTGGATAGCGTACAAAAAATGTATGGGATACTAATTGTTCTGGTGTAAAAGAACGTTTTAATCTTTCGCTAAATAAGCCATTGGAACTCCTAAAGTCCGGTATATTAGAGGCTGTTGATACACCTGCACCACCAAAGAATACAATATTATTGCTTTCTCTTATTATCTGAGATAGCTGTTCAATCTTCCCGTTCATGAAATCATCTCCGATCCTTTTTCTCTATTATAACACAATCATAAACTAACGTTTACATTACATTTCTTGTAATACTATTATTCTCATGATATACTACTGGATAAACAAGGAAGGAGTCACCCCCTATGAACGAATGGTTTACTGTAGAAGTACTAGATGATGATAGCTATGTAATAAGTGAATATAACCACTGGGAAGAAACACACTGCTATCTTTTACTAGGTACTAGCAAAGCTGTTTTAATTGACACCGGACTAGGTGTATCTAATATTAGAGATATTATTGATAAACTGACCCAATTACCGATTTCCGTAATTACCACTCACGCTCATTGGGACCATATTGGAGGACATCATTTATTCGAAGACATATCCATTCATGCATTAGAAGCAGACTGGCTATCCAAACAATTTCCGCTTCCACTCCAAGTAGTAAAATCTAATCTACTAAAAGAGCCCTGCCAATTTCCACAATGCTTTAATATTGATACTTATCGGATCTATCAAGGACTTCCTACAACTATATTAAACGATGGTAATGTAATCGATCTTGGTAATAGAAAACTACAAGTTTTTCATACTCCAGGTCACTCCCCTGGCCACGTATGTTTATATGAAGAGTCAAAAAAATATTTGTATTCAGGTGACTTAATCTATACAGGTTGCTTGGATGCTTTCTATCCAACTACTGATCCATATAATTTTATGAATTCAGTTAGTAGAATAAAAGATTTACCACTAAAGAAATTACTTCCTGCACATCATTCTTTAGATATATCAACATCCTTAGTTTCTGACATCTATAATGGATTTAAAGAGATTTACGAATCTGGTAGATTAGTACAAGGAAATGGGGTTTTTGAATTTCATAACTTTAGTATTCATATATAGCTATAGTCGCCTATAACCTGGAAACTGACTCCTATCTTGGGAGAGTATTGAATACTGTAATTTATTCCGAATCTAGTGTATTTTAATTCATTAGCTCTTAAAGCTGCCTATAATAAACAGCACGTAATAATACAGTTGATATATCATACAACTTTATTATTACGTGCTAATTTCTTAATTCCAATCTATCCATTCCCTAACAACATAAGCAATCTGTTTAGCTACTTTTTGATGTGTAATTGGTGTCGGATGACCGTGTGTTCCTAACCCATCCTTTTCTTCTTGTAAAGGAAGTGTAAGGAACTTTATCTTATCATCACCATTCTCCTGCTTACTTAAAACCTGTCTTTGCTCTATCTCACATAGCTCTTGGTTCATGCTACCTAATACACATAATATATAAGCTTGTTGGTTTCTCATTCTTACTTGATCGAGGAATTTTCCATACTCATTAGCAAAATACTCTTGTCTCTCTTTTATCCCCCTTGTATAACTTGCATCATTGGTTCCTAGATATATTACCACCAAATCAGGAATATATCTTTTATTATCCCAGACTTCGTATGTAGCCTTCTGTAAAGACCTATCTAACTCACCATCTGCATATTCATATAAAGCTGGCATTAACCATCTATCTAGAAATGGTTCATTTACCGTCTCATCTACATAATTAGTTATAATTCCAATACCACTCCAGCTGACTAATTGGAAATCGGCATCTAACAATTTTGCCGTCTGGCAAGCATAAGCAAGCATTGGATTCTCTTCTTCTGTTGTAAATAAGTCCGAATTACTCTCTCCTTCTACTCCGTAACCACAAGTAATGGAATCACCTATGAACTCAATTCTTCTTGTTTTTCTTGGTGGTGGTGACAATAATTCTCCTTCTAGTAAAATAGATTGAAAACCTAATTTACTAAATGCAGATTCCGAATATTTCATAAGCCTAATTGAAATTTCTTGTTCCGATGTAGATTCAAAAACGCTAAACGTTTCTTGTCTACTACTTAATTCTATTCTTTTAACAGGTTCCTCATTATTATTAATAAATACTGCTAACCAAGCATGATAGATATCTTCTTTATCATCCTTGTCCTTATACAAATCTGTTATTAAGGACACCTCAAGCTTAGTACCCTTAAAACGAAATTCAATATAAGACGCAGAGTGTCCTAGATATAAAATCTGATCTTTCCATGTATGTCTACCAACAATATTACATTGCTTTATCTTATCTAATATATTTATCATATCGAAAATTCCTACCCTATCTTTTAAACTTATACAATCTGATACTACTTCTTAACTATGATATAATGTTCTTATAAACTTTTTGCTTTATCAATACATGCTTTTACAGCTTCCATCACACTGCTTCTAAAACCTTCTTTTTCAAGCACGCGAACTGCTTCAATTGTAGTTCCACCTGGAGAACATACCATATCCTTTAATTCTCCTGGATGTTTTCCGGTTTCAAGAACCATTTTGGCACTACCAAGTACAGCTTGAGCAGCAAACGTATATGCTTTATTACGTGGCATCCCTGCCGCTACTGCACCATCCGCCAAAGCTTCAATGAACATAAACACATAAGCTGGCGAACTACCGCTTACACCAACTACAGCATCCATTAGATTCTCAGTAATAACCTCTACCTTGCCAAAACCAGATAATATAGAAGCTACTAAATCAGCCTCTTTCTCTGTGACATTTTTGTTATAGCACATAGCCGTAATTCCTTCACCCACTAATGCCGGTGTGTTTGGCATTGTACGTACAATCTTTAATTCACGTCCAAAAGCTGTTTTTAAGCCCTCTAAGGTCTGCCCAGGAGCTATTGTTATAATGATCTGATTTGCTTTAATAAGATCCTTAATTTCGTTAATAACACTGCTATAAAACTGTGGTTTAACAGAAAGAACAATAATATCCGATTGATCAACTACTTCCTTATTATCTTTTGTAACCTTAATACCGAGTGTATCCTTAGCTACCTCTAAAGACACCTGATTTAAATCTGAAGAAATAATATCGCTGCTTGCAATAATATTATTCTTGATAATACCACCTAACATAGCATTTGCCATGTTTCCACAACCTATAAATCCTAATCTCATCTTTCATTCCATGCATATCGTAACCTAGCTACAACACTGCCATCTATATTTTAATAAGATAGCGCATGGCTCCTTTCTTAATAATACGATTATCTAACTTATACTTACATTGTACTACATACTTTCTATACTAAACTTACATCCATTAACATGTCAATACTTTTACGCTCTACTAAAATAAATTATCATTTAAACAAACTACTCCTCTATAGATATCAAAAAAGTGAAAGCGTTAATTACTCAACACTTCCACTCTTCTTATTAATCAGATTGCGGGGGCAGGATTTGAACCTACGACCTTCGGGTTATGAGCCCGACGAGCTTCCAGACTGCTCCACCCCGCGACAATATTTACACTTTATTAATTTATATAAACAATTTATAATTGCTGATGGAAGTAGAAGGATTTAAACCTTCGAAAGCGTAGCTAACAGATTTACAGTCTGCCCCCTTTGGCCACTCGAGAACCCTTCCATATAACTCTTCCTCTGCAAATAGTAAAAAGTGGAATCATTAATTACTCAATACTTCCACTTTTCTTATTTAATGAGACATCGGGGGTTCGAACCCCGGACAACTTGATTAAAAGTCAAGTGCTCTACCAACTGAGCTAATATCCCATAATATTTAGTTCGTTTTGTTATGTTTGTCCATAACAAATGCCCAGAGCCGGAATCGAACCAGCGACACGAGGATTTTCAGTCCTCTGCTCT
>ERZ781271.29-NODE-29-length-74389-cov-12.447198_pt1 | contig 74389 bp, 58 predicted proteins | sample MGYA00375849_ERZ781271 | MGnify/ENA primary metagenome ERZ781271 (study PRJEB29790, sample SAMN06051245) | human gut metagenome | host: Homo sapiens | place: USA: Cincinnati, Ohio | collected 2013-06-10 | study: EMG produced TPA metagenomics assembly of the Gut... | reverse complement strand
AAAAACGCTGTACGTTCTATGAACGACAGCGTTTTTTCTTTAGGGGAGTTTTTTTTACAGCCCCTATCTAATATCTTATAATTATGCTTCGCTATAATTCTCAGCCTGTGCCTTGAATAACTTACAATACAAGCTTTCTCCCTTTTTCATGAGATTCTCATGGCTATCAAAATCAGATACACTACCTCCGTCAAGAACAAGGATACGGTCACAGAACACACTACTTGACATTCGATGCGAGATATAGATCGCTGTTTTATTACTAACCATATTGTTAAAGTTGTGATAGATATCTGCTTCTGCTAATGGATCTAGCGCACTTGTTGGTTCATCCATAATTACCATAGATGCATTCTTATATAAGGCACGAGCGATAGCAACTTTCTGACTCTGTCCACCAGATAATTCAATACCATTCACGTCGTATGCTTTCCCATATAAGGAGTCTAAACCATTTGGTAGCTCCTCAATTTTTTCTTCCAAGCCAACTTCTTTAACGATCTCATTTACCTCGCCTTTATCAACCCTTTCTTTATCTTTCGATGTTATATTCTCAAGCAAAGAAAATGCGAATAGTTTATAGTCTTGGAATACGGCTGCTATATTCTTGATATAACTTTCGTAATCATAATCGAATATATCTTTGCCATTAATCAGAATCTTACCTGAGGTAGGATGGTAGAGGCGGCATATTAATTTAATCAATGTTGTTTTCCCTGCACCATTCAATCCTACAATAGAGATTTTTTCTCCTTTATTAATCTGGAAGGATAGGTCCGATAACACTTCTTTCTCACTTCCAGGATAACAGAATGTTACATGTTCAAAACATACACTCTCGATATCCCCCTCAAAAGGAATATCTCCTTCTTGTTTTACCTCCGGAAGGTCCATCAATTCAAGAAATGGATCAAGGTAATCAAGCATCTGCTTAGTCCCCACAATATTATCTGTCAAAGTACGAAACGTCGCCGTAAATTGTATCGAAGCATTCACATACATCATAAAAGAACCCAAACCTATTTGTTTTCCAAACTGATTAGTTACTACACGAATACCGACGTATCCATACGTTAATGCCGCTTGAAGATTTGCTATAATATTTACTGCTCCACGAATTTTTCCTTGCTTCTTATAGTATTTATTAAATTCTCCCATAAACTCATTCGTATAGTTAACAACCCTTGACAAAAGCATTGGCTCCATACCATATAATCTAGCATCTTTTTGAATCTCATCATCTGAATACCCAAGTCCTAGATAATATCCGTACTTTCTATTTACCGGAATAATTTTTTCAAAAAATTTTACTTGATAACTTGAGAACGAAGCCAATACTACTACAGTTAGTATAATTGTTACCGCACTCACTAGGAATAAGACAGGCCCTAATGTAAGCATAACCGCTACCATACTTATCAACGTAACAAGAGATTTAAGCAAATCAGCGCTGTTATTTATTAAATTATAAACCGCACCTTGATTGGTACAGGCAAATGCTGCTCGTTCTTTCAGATCTAGATAATACGGATTCTCAAGATACGAATAATCGACATTCATAATTTTAATTCCTAATGCCTGATTCATCTTCTCATTCATATAACGGTTTTGAATTGCGAGATTCCTTGTCATCAATTTTCCCAAAAAACTGAATAACAAATTGCTTAATACAATTGCACCGCCTATGTACAATAAACTCTCGGTATTTCTACTGGTAATCAATTCATCAATTAGATACTTCGGAAGTACAACGTTGGCTACTATCTGCATCGCACCAATTAATGAATTCATGATAAGTAATATAATATACAAGGGAGATATTCCCCATGCTAACGCAAATACTTTTTTTATCTTCTTTACCTCTTTGTTATTCCCCTGTCTCATAATAACATACACACACCTTTCCTAAGTCTAGAGACTTGATGCATAGCACAAATCTCTGGTTGTAAAAACGCCGTTTTTCTAACCTAAACTCTCCTCTTTGTAATACTTGCCTTGAACTGAGAACATATGATAATATTCTCCCCTAAGCTCCATAAGTTCATCATGATTTCCATACTCCGCAAGTCCATTGCCATCAAACAAGGCAATCTTATCACAGAACTTCGTACTAGAAAGACGATGTGATATATATACCGATGTTTTACCAGCTACTAAATCGTCAAAATCTTTATAGATTTCTGCCTCTGCTAATGCATCTAACGCTGCAGTTGGCTCATCAAGTATAACCATATTCGCATCTTTATATAGTGCTCTGGCAATCATTAACTTTTGACTTTCTCCTCCTGAGAATTGTGTCCCGTTCTCGTCGATAATCTTAAGCATCATCTGATCAAGTCCCTTATCAAAGCTTTTCACCTTATCTCCAAGTCCAACACGTTCTAAACAATTTAAGATCTGTGCTGTTTGTATATCGTCTGAAGCGCATGAAACGTTCTCTCCTATTGTAAATGCGATCGGTTTTACATCCTGGAATACTACCGAAAACATCTTGAAATATTCTTGTTTGTCGAATTCTTTCTGTGGAATACCATTAATCAAGATTTCTCCTTCTGTCGGTTCAAACAGACCTGTCATCAATTTAACCAAGGTGCTTTTACCTGCTCCATTAATACCTACAATTGCAAGTTTCTCACCTTTATGTATGGTAAAATTCAAGTTTTTGAAAATATCCTTCTCTGTTCCTGGATAACGGAAAGTCACATTACGAAACTCAACCTCAAGTGTCTCTGCTAGTGCCTCCCTGTCTCCACCTTTCGTACCTAGATCTGCATCAATAAAGCGATAGAAGTCTTCTACATATAATCCTTCTTTGTATACGAAAGCAACATCTTTTGAGAAGGTTATCAATAACGTTGTTAACGTTATAATCGCTGACAGATACATAGAAAAATCAGCAATAGACATGCCTCGAATTACTCCCACTATAAGTAACCCATATGTTAAAGCATCACTAACTAGCGCTGCCAATAGTGACCATACTCCTAAACAAAGTTGTTTATTCTGTACCAACCGAGTGATCTTGACATATTGACTAATTTCAAAATTGTAATTGTCAATAATTCGTTTCTCAAAGCCAAACAGACGTAAGTCCTTACCATATGCAAAATCATAAGTAGTTTTGTAATAATAATCTTTTCTTCTATGCGCTTTTCCTTCTTCTTCTCTCATAGAATATTGATACCCGTTTGCAGTCTTCTCTACTAGAAGCCCTACCACTATATTCAATAGAATACCTAGTAAGATTAATGGATTCTTCCAACCAATTAATAAAGCTAAGATGAGGATTGATACTACTCCTGCCGGCATATCATATAATTTATGATAGATACCTTCCACTCCATTATCGTTGGAGCTCGTTGATTCAAAAGCCAGATTATATTGATCAAGAAATTGTGCATCTTCTCTATACTTATAATCCATGGTTAATAGCTTCGTAAATGTTACATTCAAACAATTTAAGCGAAGCCTAGATATCTTATTGTAGTCAGCATCATGGATATATGCTTGTAAAAAGCCAAACACTCCTGCTAATACGAAAAATCCCCCAACAATCATTACTACTTGCTTGATGGATTCTTCTACACTAGTTCCATTCGTTTCTAATACTCCAATTAGTAACTTTGGTAGCACAACCGCGAAGAATGGATAGATACCAGCAATAATCATATATAAAACTACTCGCCCAAATAACTTCTTATTTTCTTTCCATACATTCGCAAGCATACGCTTTAGCGTCTTGCTTAATGGATATTTCTTTGTCTCCATATTCTATCTCCCCTCTAATTATAATTATTTATTGCAAAATTCTTTTCCATGTAGATAACAGATGTGTTTATATTCCTTCATCACTCTCTCATATTTGACATATTAAGAAATGTCTCTGAAAGTTGTTGCAGACGTTCTCTATTTGCCTGATAGTACACCACCTTTCTATCTTTTTCTTTCTCTTTCAATAACATGGTAATCAATTCAGCTTCAATAAGTAACGTCAGATGATGGGAGGCAGTAGCTGGCGTTATCCCAATTTCTTTGGCCAATTCCTGTAGATACATCTTCTCGTTTCTCAGAAAGAGCTTAAGCATCTTATAACGATTGGCATCTCCTAATGCTTTACAAACGGTAGTCATCTCAGAATCTGTAATCAGATTCTTTTTAATCTTCTCCATAACTAATTCTTGAATATACATACCGACATGCACTAATACAAAGTTTCTTATCCCTTCAGCCATATCCATAAAAGCAAGACTATTAAATTGAAAGAGATTCAAACTTACTTTATAAATAACTTTCTCATCAAATTCAAAAGCAACACCATAAGAGCCATTTTTCAAATATTCTACAAACATAGGACTACTAATTTCCTCGATTCTATGTCTACACTCTTCTTCGATTAAGTAATAGTGTTTTTGCAAACAAGGAATCATCTCCTCCATCATCTCATAGAATACTTTGATAAAACTGTCCATATTAAGATATAAATCCATATATTTCAACTTTATATCATCTGATATTTCTAGGCTTTCCATTCTTCGAATTACATAAGCTGGATTTTCAAATTCTTTCAGCATAGCGGAATCCTCAAGATCAATATCCTCCTCAAGTAAGGCAGCCAAAACAATTGCAAGACAACGTTTTTGGTATGACTGGTCTTCTATGAGCTTAGCATCTAAAGACTCTAAGTTATTATTGTCTAATGCAGTCATCGCTACAGCCATAAGCAAATCATACTTTTTTTTCTCTTCTGCAATTAGGTATCTCTTCACTTCATCATAGCGAGAAAAGATATTAAGTATTTCTGGAAGCACCGCTTTTTTATAATTCAAATATGGCTGAAACATTGCTTCCATCTCTGTTTCCGTCTTACCGAATTTCTCTGGATGACTCGTGATTCTGTCATAATCATCTGAAACTTCTTTTCTTAATACATTAATGGCTTCTAGTGGCCAACATGGCTTATCTATAATTTGTATCATATGTACTTCATCTCCTTCCTACTTATTATTTAATAACAAACATTATATTAGTCATCTATCATCTATAATCATTTCACATTTATCTAATATATATCATTTAATGTTATATTTGTCAATAATTTTATTACATATTTTTCCCAGACAAACATTTTTCGTGTATAAATTGTATGAGTAGCGCTAACTATACAAAAAAATCCTCAAACCATATTTATCTTGGTTTGAGGACAATACTTAATCTAAAGATCTAACTAAAGTTAGCAACAACGAATAAAATACCCATCTTACAGCATACTTCACTCAGCATTTCCATTATCAAGAAACATTTGTGCTATAATATATCAATATGTTCACCTGCCAAAGCTTTGTTCATACTACGTACTGCACAGAATTTACCACACATCGAACAGGTATCATCATGCTCTGGTTTTCTATCTTCACGAATTGCTTTTGCTGTTTCAGGATCAATGGCACATTCCCACTGCGCCTCCCAATCTAACTCTCTTCTAGCGTCAGCCATACGGTCATCCATCTCTCTAGCACCACGAATTCCTTTTGCTATATCTGCTGCATGCGCTGCTATCTTAGACGCTATAATTCCCTGTTTCACATCCTCTAGATTTGGCAATGCAAGGTGCTCTGCAGGTGTAACGTAGCATAAGAAAGCGGCTCCCGATGCTGCTGCTATCGAACCACCAATTGCGGCCGTAATATGATCGTAACCAGGTGCGATGTCAGTTACTAATGGTCCGAGTACATAAAAAGGTGCTCCATTACAGATTGTTTGCTGGATCTTCATATTGGCTGCAATTTGATCAATTGGCATGTGCCCTGGTCCTTCTACCATAACTTGTACATCTTTCTCCCAAGCACGTTTTGTCAATTCTCCAAGGCGAACTAATTCTTCGATTTGACAAACATCCGAAGCATCTGCAAGACACCCCGGGCGACAGGCATCACCTAAGGATATTGTTACATCATATTCTCTACAGATATCTAATATTTCATCATAGTACTCGTAGAATGGATTCTCATTACCAGTCATACACATCCAAGCAAATATTAATGAGCCTCCTCTTGATACGATATTCATCTTACGTTTGTGTTTACGAATCTGATCAATCGTCTTTCTTGTTAAACCACAGTGCAATGTGACAAAATCAACACCATCTTCTGCATGTAAACGTACTACGTCAATGAAATCTTTAGCTGTTAAAGTATCTAAATCTCTCTGATAGTGAATCACTGAATCATACACGGGAACTGTTCCAATCATAGCGGGACACTCTGATGTTAATTTACGACGAAATGGTATCGTATTACCATGAGAAGATAAATCCATGATAGCCTCTGCTCCCATATTCACTGCTTGCATAACCTTTTCCATCTCAATATTATAATCTTTACAATCTCTGGATATTCCGAGATTAACATTAATCTTAGTTTTTAACATGGAACCAATTCCTTGTGGATCAATACATCTGTGATTCTTATTGGCACAGATTACAACCTTACCTTCCGCTACAAGAGGAAGTAATTCCTCTACTGTCATACGTTCTTTCTCTGCCACACTTTTTAATTGTTCTGTTACAATACCTTTTCTTGCAGCTTCCATTTGTGTTGCATAATCTCTCATAATATTCTCCAATCTTATTTAGTTTTACATGGTTTGAGTATCAAAATCTAATTTAATTTACACAAATTTATGTGTGAGCATGTTATGTCAAAAAATAAAATTATCATCGCATTGCATCATCTTCCACATATGATTCAATGGGCCTCTTCCCTTACCAAGATTCATATTGTCAGCAATCGCTTTCGCGACATAGGTTTTTGCAAGTTTCACTGCTTCAATCATAGAATATCCTTTTGAAAGATTGGAGGCGATAGCACTTGATAATGTACAACCAGTTCCATGGGTATTGGGATTATCTAGTCTTTCCCCTTTTAACCAATGTATCTCTCCGCCAATATACAATAAATCATCTGCATCATTTCCAAAATGTCCTCCCTTACAAAGTACAGGACAACCGTACCTGTTATATATCATCTTCGCAGCCTTCACCATATCCTCTCTTGTCTCGATCTTGATCTCAGCTATTACTTCTGCTTCAGGTATGTTAGGGGTAAGAAGATCTGCCAAAGGAAATAACTCCTCCTTTAATACCGATGTCGCTTCTTCAGTAATTAATCTAGAACCACTAGTCGCTACCATTACAGGATCAACTACCACATTCTTTGCTCCATATTGTTTTAATTTCTTTGAAATACTTCGAATCAAACCTTCTGAAGACACCATACCTATCTTAACCGCATCTGGCACAATATCTGTGAATATGCAATCCATCTGTTCTTCCAAAAATTCTTTACTTACATCCATGATTCCTGTAACACCAGTTGTGTTTTGTGCCGTCAATGCTGTAATTACGCTCATGGCATACACACCATGAGCTGTCATAGTTTTAATATCCGCTTGAATACCAGCACCACCGCTTGAATCGCTACCAGCAATTGTTAATGCCTTATACATATTAACCAATCATCTCCTTTGTCGTATTGCAAAGTTCTTTCGTTGCTTCTTCAATGTCTTTACTTGCAAATATTGCACTTACAACTGCAATACCGCTTACTCCGCTTCCCTTTAGTTGTATAATATTTTCTCTTGTGATTCCTCCGATTGCTACAACTGGTATATGTACAGCATTACAGATTTCTTGTAGTCTATCATAACCAACCTCTACGGCATCAAGTTTCGTACCTGTTGGAAATACTGCCCCTACTCCTAAGTAATCCGCTCCCTGTTTTTCTGCTAATAGTGCTTGTTCTACTGTCTGGGTAGAAACACCTATTATCTTATCTTTCCCTAGCTTATCCCTTACATTACCCGCTTCCATATCACTCTGTCCAACATGAACGCCATCTGCCTCTACCTTTAAAGCAAGCTCTACATTATCATTAATAACAAACGGTACATGATATCTCTTACATAATTCTTTAATTACCATGGCTTCCTTTAAGAAATGTTCTTCATCCAATTCTTTCTCTCTTAACTGAATAAATGTAGCTCCACCCCTTAAAGCCTTTTCAACCTGATTAAATAGACTCTCACCATGTAGCCAACTTCTGTCTGTAACTGCATAGACTAACAAATCTTCACTTTTACAATTCATGACTAGCCCTCTCTTTCTTTTTATTCCTAATAGAATTATAGAATTTCAAATTTGGCACCACTTTGTAATTGTTCACCTGTCATATTGCAAATTGCATCAATAATACGGTTTCTGTAAGTTGAATTACCGTCACCGTCCCTCATATTGTTGTATCCAATCTCTCCAGCAAGTCCCATAGCACATACCGCTGCTGCTGCCGCCTCTAAGGTATGTTCCGGATTTGCAACTAGATAAGCGGTCATCATACCGGATAACTGACAACCTGTACCTGTGATACGTCCCATTTCTTTACGTCCGTTTTGAATAACATAACAAGTGTTAGCATCACTAACCAAATCTATAGCACCAGTAATGGCGATTACACTATTTGTCTTTTTCGCAAATGCTTTAGCGAATGCAACTGCATCATTAAGATTTTCTTTCGTTACAGCATCCGCAATATCAGCATCTACTCCTTTCGTACTACCACTGCCATATGCAAGTGTTTTAATTTCTGATATATTACCTCTAATTACATCGAATTTTATTTCCTTCATAAGTTTTAACGCAGTTTCTGTACGTAGCGTACTTGCGCCTGCCCCTACTGGATCAAGTACTACTTTATGTCCTAATTCATTGGCTTTCTTTCCTGCTAATAGCATAGATGGAATGGTGTTTTGATTTAACGTTCCTATATTGATATTCAGTCCACCACAAATAGAAGTAATCTCCTCCACTTCCTCCTTATCATCTGCCATGATAGGACTTGCTCCACAAGCTAACAGAATATTAGCAACATCATTAACTGTTACATAATTGGTAATATTATGTACTAAAGGTGCTTTGGTTCTTACATTTTCTAAACATTGTCTTAACATAATTATAAACATGCTCCTTTCGTATGATTTGAATGCTAAATAAAAAAGAACGTGGTATGCCACATTCTTCCACAAGGTGCAGTCGCAAAAAAAGCGACGCCAAAAGGCATCGCAATATAAACGAACTCTGCATATGTCCCTACGTTGGCATTATCCAAATCAGGTTTTGGGTCAAAGCGATACAGCTTACTCTCAGCCCACTTACGTGAGCCCCCCGTTGTAATAGTTGTCATATAAGTTACTCAAACTTCACACTTGAAGATTTCAAGGAGTAGGTAATTCCTACTCTAAATGAAGTTTTTATGTGCGAAGTTTGAGTAAATTAATGCTATAATTTCTCAAAACATTATTAAGGTATATTATAGCATCTATTCGTAATAATACAAGTCTAACTTTACAAGCGCAAATTCTCAACTATTGTTTTCCTTTGAATGCATTCTTACCTAAATAAACCGCATCTTCACCTAATTGTTCCTCAATTCTAAGGAGTCTATTATATTTGGCAACACGATCACTTCTTGATGGAGCCCCTGTTTTAATTTGACCTGCATTGGTAGCAACTGCAATATCCGCAAGCGTTACATCTTCTGTTTCACCAGAACGATGAGAAACTACTGCAGTCCAACGGTTACATTTCGCAGCTTCAATTGCTTCTAATGTCTCCGTAAGCGTGCCAATTTGGTTGAATTTAATCAATACAGAATTGGATACATCCATATCCATACCCTTTTTGATACGTTTTGTATTGGTCACGAATAAGTCATCACCTACTAATTGTACCTTATCACCAAGAGCTTTCGTAAGTTTTTCCCATCCTTCCCAGTCTTCCTCTGCCAGCCCATCTTCGAGAGATTTAACCGGGTATCGATTACAGATATCTTCCCAATAAGCAACCATCTCATCTACAGTTTTATATTCTCCAGATTTCCAGAATAGGTATTCTCCTTTTCTGCCTGCTTTCGCTGCTTCTTCGTACATCTCTGTAGCTGCCGCATCCATTGCGATGTAGAAATCTTCACCTGGTGTATAGCCTGCTTCTTGTATTGCTTTGACAATATACTCTAATGCTTGATCATCTGAGTTAAATTTAGGAGCAAATCCTCCTTCATCACCTACTGCAGTTACATATCCGTCACCTTTTAATAACTTCTTAAGCGTATGAAAAACAACCGTACTCCATTCTAGTGCTTCATGAAAAGATTCTGCACCAACTGGCATAATCATAAATTCTTGTATATTCAAACTAGAATCCGCATGCTTACCACCATTAATAATATTCATCATTGGAACTGGTAGAACTTTCGCATTCACACCGCCAATATATTGATATAATGGGAGCTCAACAGATTCCGCCGCCGCTTTTGCAACAGCTAAGGAGGCTCCAAGTATTGCATTAGCACCGAATTTACCTTTGTTATCTGTTCCATCCGCTTCAATCATTACACGATCAATTTCGCATTGATTCAAAGCATTTCTTCCTACTAATAATTCTGCTATAGGTCCATTCACATGCTTTACTGCTTTCAATACACCATTTCCCATATAACGCTTCTTGTCTCCATCGCGTAATTCAACCGCTTCGAAAGCTCCTGTTGAAGCTCCTGATGGTACAGCCGCTCTACCAATGTTTCCATCCTCAAGTAAGACTTCAACTTCAACAGTAGGATTACCTCTTGAATCAAGAATTTCTCTTGCTTTTACAAGTTTAATTTTTCTTTCCATGTCAATACTTCCTTTCTACGCCACTAATATTATCAATATAGTACTATCCACATGAATTGATTATTTTATTCATCGTAAACAATGGGCAATGCCAATTTAAGACTAATTCTTATCTAATTGATAACATTGTGCCCTAAGAGTCTTGTTCCAACATCTAAATTTTACAAGAAGAAGAATTGCCAAACTTCAAAAAAACACCATAAGATGAATGATTCATCTTATGGTGTATATATTGATTCACTTATTAACTTTTGCTGCTAAATCTATAATTTTATAGTGTTTATAGATTATACAATTTCGTATACTTTTCTTTTAAGTATCTTACATAGTAATCGGCATTCAATTCTTCACCCATCATATCTATAAGGAACTCATTGGTATTCTTCGTTGCACCAAATCTATGAATATGTTCTTTTAAATACTCGCGAATCGGTGCTAGATTTCCTTCTTTTAGATACTGATCAAATGGCATAATCGTTTTAATATGATAGTAAATCTGTGCTGCAATCGCGTTACCTAATGCATAGGAAGGGAAATATCCGATACTGCCCATTGACCAGTGAACGTCTTGAAGAATTCCTTCTTTATCACTTGATGGAGTAACACCTAGATATTCTTCATATTTTTGATTCCAGATTTCAGGTAGTTTCATAACGTCAAGATTACCTTCAAGGAACATCTTCTCGATTTCATAACGAATAATAATATGAAGTGTATACGTTAATTCATCCGATTCTGTACGAATAAGAGAAGGTACGGATTTGTTAATACCTGCAACAAATTGTTGAAGGGATACATCTTCTAATTGTTCCTTAAACATCTCTTGTAATTTAGGATAGATTGGAGTCCAGAATTCTTCACTTCTACCGATTACATTCTCAAAGAAACGGGATTGTGATTCATGCATACCCATAGATGCCCCTTGACCAACAGGCGTTTGTGTTAGTTCATCTGCTACCTGCATCTCATAGATAGCATGACCACCTTCGTGAATAATGGAGAAAATTGAACTTTCTAAATTGTTTTCATAATAATGAGTTGTAATACGTACATCATGATTATGTAGGTTTGTAGTGAATGGATGCTCGCTCGCTGCGATTACACCTTTCTTAAAATCAAAACCAATGTACTCAGCTAGATATCTGTTAAATTCCTCTTGTTTCTTTATATCGTAAGATAAATAGTTATACGATTTATCTATCTGATCTTGTCTTGCAGCAACTTCTTTAATTAATGGAACGATTTCCTCTTTTATCTTATTAAAGAAAGCATCTAACTTTTCAGTATTAAATCCTTCTTCGTAATCATCCAATAAGATATCGTATAGTTTTTCTCCATCTTTTCTTCGATACTCTGCAAACTTCTTTTGGAAGTATATTATCTTCTCTAATGTGGGTGCATATTCAGCAAAATTGTTGTTATTCTTAGCCTTAGCCCAGATGTTTCCTGCAACCGCTGTTAATTCACTGAATTCTTTGTTCTCTTCTGGTGGAATCTTCTCCATCTGTTCATAGCTTTTTAATAAGTTCTTAAGGATCGCTTTCTCTGTATCTTCCAGTTCCTCTTTATGTTCATCTAACTTTGTTAGAATTTCACGAACCTCAGGATTAACAAATGAGCGGAATGCTTCATCTGCAAGAACTCCGATTGCCTTTGCAGTAAATTCAATACTTTCTTCTGGTGCTAATGTTTCATTATCCCAACTTAACAATGTTAAAGCTGTTTCAATTGCCATGTTCTTATCAAGAAATGGTTGTAATTCTTCAAATAATTTACTCATATTCTAATGTACTCCTTTCAAAATAACTTCGCGTAGATTCTTGTAACCACTCGTATACGGTAGCTAGTATGTATATAGATGATGTATATAAATTCACAATGTATTTATATTATTACACATCTAGTTTTATACCGTTTGCTCTATTTTCTTATAAAAAACTACCTCAATTTCAGTTTATCATAGTACATATATTTTTCCAGTATTTTTTTTAATAAATTGAATTTTTCTAATATTTCAGCATAGTTTGTATTGATTTTCTAGAAAAAACAAGGTAATATATTGATATTACTATGTATTTAAACTACATATTTAAGTAACAGTATATTTATTCACTCTGTGAATGTTATTTACATTTTTGCATGTTTATACATAAAACTATTTTAACAGAAAAGAGGTACCTAATATGAAACTTTGGGGCGGTCGATTTACTAAAGAAACAAATCAACTTGTACATAATTTTAATGCATCTATCTCCTTTGATCAAAAATTCTATAAACAGGATATTACTGGAAGCATTGCACATGTTACTATGCTTGCGAAACAAGGTATTCTTACTGATGCAGAAAAGGCTACTATCATTGATGGCTTGAACGGTATTCTTGAGGATATTGAGAATGGTACTCTCATTATTGATAGCACACATGAAGATATTCATAGTTTCGTAGAGGCAAACCTCATATCACGTGTGGGTGACGCAGGTAAGAAGCTTCATACAGGTAGAAGTCGTAACGATCAAGTTGCACTTGATATGAAACTATATACTAGAGATGAAGTTATCGAGATTAAAGAATTAGTAAAAGCTCTATTGGTTGAATTGAATATAATTATGAAGGATAACATTGAGACTTTCATGCCTGGATTCACTCATCTACAGAAAGCTCAACCAATTACACTTGCTCATCACATGGGAGCTTATTTTGAGATGTTCAAACGTGACTATTCTAGACTTACTGATATCTATCATCGAATGAACTATTCACCAATTGGATCTGGTGCTCTTGCAGGAACTACTTATCCACTTGATCGTGAGTATACTGCTGAATTATTAGGATTTGCTGGTGCAACTCTTAATAGTATGGATTCTGTTGCTGATCGTGATTACCTAATAGAATTATTAAGTGCTCTTTCCACTATTATGATGCATCTAAGCCGTTTCTGCGAAGAAATCATTATCTGGAATTCCAATGAGTATCAATTTGTTGAAATCGATGATGCTTATAGTACCGGAAGTAGTATTATGCCACAAAAGAAGAATCCAGATATTGCGGAACTTGTTCGTGGTAAAACTGGTCGTGTCTATGGTGCATTAATGTCTCTACTTACTACAATGAAAGGTCTTCCTCTTGCTTATAACAAAGACATGCAAGAAGATAAAGAACTTACCTTTGACGCTATTGATACGGTAAAAGGTTGTATCTCCTTATTCACCGGAATGATATCTACGATGAAATTCAATAACAAAGTTATGGAAGCCAGTGCTAAGAATGGCTTTACCAATGCCACTGATGCAGCTGATTACTTAGTTAATCATGGCGTTCCATTCCGTGATGCTCATGGTATTGTTGGACAACTGGTTCTATATTGTATTGATAAGAAGATATCACTTGATGATATGACACTTGAGGAATATAAGAAGATCAGCCCTGTATTCGAAGAAGATATCTATGAAGCAATTAGCTTAGAAACTTGTGTTAACAAGCGTAATACCATAGGTGCTCCTGGTAAAGAAGTAATGAAACAAGTAGTTGAATTGAATGAGGTGTATTTATCTCATCTAGAATAAACTAATGACAGTTTTAACATTTGACTCTGATAACTAACCGATTCATATTATGGCTAAAATCATCAAGCGAAAGAAAAGCAAGAAACATAAAAGGGGATGTTAGTGATTTACTAACATCCCCTTTACATTTACTGCTATTCAATAATTCTGTAGTAGTACGAGGTCATTGTTTCTTCTTGTTTCGTGTATTTATCTATATATGTTATACGGATATAGGTAGGTGCAACAAGAGAAGTATTCATATAATAGGAATAGTAGTTATTGTATTCGCTCGTATATTCAGACTCATAATAATATGGATTAGTTCCATAGGTTATCTTAGCACCATTCTTAAATTGCTTATATTTAATTTCCCTGTTGTTACTATTCTCTTTTGGTGAATATACACCATATTCCAGTTTCTTAAGTTTATTTCCTGGTTTAAGAGTCACTTTAACTTTACCACTCTTTTTGTTCAATAGACTGGAATTTTTCTGACTACCTTCAACTGAGATACTTTTTAATGCACTTTCTCTATAGGCATATACTTTAACTTTCTTAGTAGATACTTTTAAGCCATCTTTATCTAAGATATCAAAGGATATTGTATAGGTCCCATCCTTTTTAGCATATACCCCGATACTAACCTTATTTCTGATATCAGCATCTTCACCTTCCTCACTTCTAACATCCAAAGAAGTGATTTTAGCAATTGCATTTTTACTATCACTCTTAATGTTAGCAACTGTATGCGTAGCATCTGCTAATTGAATTTCAATTGCAGTATCGTTCCAAGTATCACTATTCACTCTTACCTTAGAAGGAATACTCTCTTTCTCTGCTGCAAGTATAGACGTTGGAATTGATGTTACAGCCATCGCTAACACTAAAACAATACCTAGTAGTTTCTTTGTAATCTCCTTAGAAATCCTCATATACATTCTCCTTACCCATTGTTTTTCTCAGCCATCTACACGGTTGGCCTACCTAATTATACCATATGAAAATATTGTAAACAACGAGAACTTCTATTATTTTACATAATTAGAGTTTAAAGAATTTCACTTCATTATTTAGTGTGTTTGCAAGCTCTTGCATCTTTTGAGCTGCTTCTGAAACAACATGAACCGTAGCTGTTAATTCCTCCATGGAAGCTGTTGTTTCTTCTGTTGCCGCTGCATTTTCCTCTGATAGAGCAGAAAGATTCTGAATCACATCCATTACCACAACCCTAGAGGTATTACACTCACCTGCTTGTTGATTAATATTCTCTGTATTATGATTACATTGCTTAATTCCTTCACTAACTTGAGTAATTTTGGTTTTTGTATCGTTCAACTTCTCCTCTTGTTCTTTCACATTCTGTTGAACTTCATTCATTACGCGAATGGAAGCCTTAGAGTCCTCGGCTAACATCTTGAGAATATCATCAATCTTTTTAGCTGATGCATTAGATTCTTCTGCTAGTTTTTGAATCTGCGCTGCTACGACACTAAAACCTCTTCCTGCTTCCCCTGCCCTTGCAGCTTCAATTGAGGCATTCAAAGATAGAAGATTCGTCTCATCTGCTATATTCGTTATTAGTTTAAGCGCTTCTCCTATCTTTTGAACAGAATTATCTGTCTTTTCGATATTAGCGGCAATTCGAATTATCGCATTCGTCGTATTAACATTAGACTCTGATAGTTCATTCATATTATTATTTGCTTCATTCTCAGTTTCAAGAACAGCCTCGGTAATTATATTTAATGATTCAATGTCACCCGTAATCTTCTCAATTAATGATCCCATATTAGCCACGTTCAAAGTAGCACTCTCGATATCCGAAGCCTGTGTTACTGCCCCCTTTGCAATCTCATCAATTGCAATGCTAATATCTTCAGAAGTCTTACTTGATTGTGTCGCTAAACTCTCTAGCCCTTCTCCTTCTACCAATAAGGTGTCACAGCTTTGATTAAGAATTCCAATAACGGATTTGAATCGTGTTATTACATTATTTAACGCTCTAGCGATTTCGCCAATTTCATCTTTCTTATTCAACAACTTATCATTAACTTCTATCTTAAGCTCTCCACGTTCAAGATCTGTCAATGCACCTTTAACTAATACGATGCCATTAGCGAATAATTTAGCAATGAAGAAACTTGCAATACTGAATGCAAGAACCATAGCTACCGCAAACAATAATATCGTTTCAATTTTGGCTCTAATAAAGGCATTAATATCGCTACACTCTTTACCTACAAAAAGCATACCTATTGTACTACCATCCGCATTCTTTAATGGCATATAATACGCATAATATGGCTTTTCATTAATCTTAATATTATAATCTGTATATGTATTTCCTTCTTTTAATACTTCTTGTACAACTTGATCTGATGCCTTCGTTCCTATAATAGCACTTCCATCTTTGTTCTTAATTGTTGTTGCAACTCGCGTATCCCCATAAAAATACGTAATCTCTTTACCTGATTCTTTAGCCAATGTATCAAGTAATTCCTTCTCCCCGGTAATATTCATGCTTCCCTTTATTAATTCATTGCCTTGATTAATGGCATAATCCCCTGTATCCATAGAATTAAAAGTAATTTGAATGGTTTTAGCCATACTCTCTAAACCATCGATAGCTTCTGATCGCATTCCAGATATCAAACAGATACTAGCGATTATAATTAATACCCCCGAAGATACGATATACTGTAATACAGACATCCCTAATAATTTTTTCGCAAATCCATTCTTATGATTTCTCTTCTTCATAATACATATTAGTATAACGTAGTAGCACCTATATTCTACTACTATACCTCTCCTTTTCTCTAATACTATAGCACTAACCGTCTCATGTTAGGAGTTAAAATACTATCTTTACATCATAACATCTTACATAATTTCTGGCAAGACTTCATTCATTTATTTCCCATTTTTAAACATATATATACTAAAAACCACATAACTATACACCGAGTTATGTGGTTCTCTATATTTAATTTACTTATTTAATTATATTGGTATCAAGAAGGTTAGTAATATTATACTTCAAATAACAATTCTCCATATGTTGGTACTGGCCATGCTTCTTTATCAATAATTAATTCTAATGCATCGATTGGAGCTCTTAGTTCAGCCATAGCTGAAAATACAACATCTTTGAAATAGGTTGCTTGTTCTGCTCCTTCTTCTTTCGTAGCAGCTTCTGTGACAACTTCTTGTAAGTTAATAACTGCTGCTTTTGCCTTTGCAAGTAAAGCTGAGGTATCCGTTAATAAAGTCGTTTGAACGCTTACATCTGCACTTGGAACAGCAGCTTTCACACTGTTGATTGATTCAGCTAATGTAGCAACTGCTTTAATTACAGCTGGGATATACTTTTTGTTAACCATTTCAATCATAGTCTTAGCTTCAATATTGATAGCTTTTGAGTATGCTTCATAGTTGATTTCTGCACGAGAATGTAATTCCACCTCTGAGAATACTTTGAATTTCTCAAACATCTTGATTGATTTCTCACTTATAAGAGAAGGAACTGCATCAACCATGGTCTTAACATTTGGAAGTCCTCTAAGTTCTGCTTCAGCTACCCATTCCTCTGAGTAACCATTGCCATTGAAGATAACTCTTTGATGGTCTGTTAATGTCTTCTTAATTAAGTCATGTACAGCTAAATCAAAGTTTTCAGCATTTTCAAGTTCATCCGCCATATCAGATAATACATCTGCAACAATTGTATTTAATACCGTGTTTGCACCAGCGATTGACATGGATGAAGCAACCATACGGAATTCGAATTTGTTACCTGTGAATGCAAATGGTGATGTACGATTTCTATCTGTAGCATCTTTCTTAAGCTCTGGAAGTGTATGTACTCCAATATTCAACTTACCACCTTGTTTTGAAGATTTTGCTTCACCAGTTTCAATTAATTGGCTGATTACATCTTCTAATTGTTCTCCAAGGAAGATAGAGATGATTGCAGGAGGTGCTTCATTCGCTCCAAGTCTGTGATCGTTTCCTGGATTTGATGCTGATAAGCGAAGTAATGCAGCATTTTCATCTACCGCTTTAATAATTGCAGATAAAATTAATAAGAATTGAATGTTTTCATGAGGAGTTTTTCCTGGCTCAAGAAGATTCTTACCTGTATTCGTAACGAGCGACCAGTTATTATGTTTACCTGAACCATTAACACCTGCAAATGGTTTTTCGTGAAGAAGGCATTCAAGCCCACGACGTTTAGCTACTTTCTTCATTGTTTCCATTACTAATTGATTATGGTCTGTCGCAATATTGGCTGTTCCATAGATAGGCGCCATTTCATGTTGTGCTGGAGCAACTTCGTTATGTTGTGTCTTAGAAAGAATTCCAAGTTTCCATAACTCCACATTTAATTCTTTCATGTATCCAGCAATTCTTTCTTTAATACTTCCGAAATAGTGATCATCAAGTTCTTGACCTTTTGGAGGCATTGCACCGAATAAGGTACGGCCAGTATAGATCAAGTCTTCTCTCTTCATATATTTTTCTTTATCAACTAAGAAATATTCTTGTTCTGGACCTACAGAGCAATCAACTTTCTTAACATCGTCATGTCCGAATAACTTTAACACACGCACTGCTTGCGTACTAATAGCCTCCATTGAACGAAGTAGTGGAGTTTTCTTATCAAGAGCTTCTCCTGTGTAAGAACAAAAAGCTGTAGGTATACATAACGTAACACCTGCTGCATCTTCTCTTAAGAATGCTGGTGATGTACAATCCCATGCAGTATATCCTCTGGCCTCAAATGTAGCACGCAGACCACCTGAAGGGAATGAGGATGCATCTGGCTCACCTTTAATTAACTCTTTTCCTGAGAATTCGAGAATTGCTTTACCACCATTCGATGCCGCACTAATGAAAGAATCATGTTTTTCTGCTGTAATACCAGTCATTGGTTGGAACCAATGTGTATAGTGCGTTGCACCTCGCTCAAGTGCCCATTCTTTCATAGCATGTGCTACTATATTAGCAATATCAAGGTCTAGTTCCTCTCCCTCTTCAATTGTCTTCTTAAGAGTAGCATATACTTTCTTAGGTAAACGCTCTGCCATTACTACATCATTAAATACATCAATTGCAAATACTTCTGAAATTACATCTTTTGCCATATCTTTATCCTTCCTTCCATTAATAATTAAAATTATGTAGCATCGAAACTATTCATGCAAAATAAAAAAGGTGTTCTCAAATACACTTTGAGAACACCTTTGTTCCACGAATAATCTTTTATCCGCCTAGATATAAAATACCACGTTTTCCCCCAAAAGGGAATACCCTTTTTTTATTTTTTTTAAGTTTTTATATTTAGTAGTTAGAATACTTATGTCAAATAACCATTAGCCTGTTATTACCTAAATTTCTTCATAATTATGAAATTATCTCTAGTATATTAACTATCACATCGAACATACTAAACTTAGAAAGAGGTGATGACTAATGTTGCAAAACGATAATAGAGAATTAAATACTTCTTCCCTTGCAATGAATGCACTTGATAATATCCCGAGTCCAGGGCCAAATGCTAAAAATATTGTTGCATTGGTAAAACACAGTGGGAAGGTTACTGGTTACCAGCTATCCGATGGAAGCACTCTTTCCAAAGAAGAAGGAGTAGCACTAGCTAAAAACGGTGGTATAAATGGCGTAGGAATCTCCCATCGTAATGGTCAGGAATATCTTAAATCTCTTCCTGATAATACAGAAAACAACAATCTAAGTAGTCTACCTACAGTATCTGAAAACAGCGTTCAAGGTTAACTTATACCTCGAATAACAAATCTCCATAAGTAGGAACTGGCCATATAGATTTATCAATAATAAGTTCTAATTCATCGATTGGTGTTCTTAGTTCTTCCATAGCTTTAGCTGCCACATCTTTAAAATATATTGCTCGTTCTTTACCTTCTGCTTTTGTAGCAGCTGTTGCAACTATATTTTCCAGATTAACAACGGCAGCTTTAGCTTTTGCTAGAAGTTCAGAACATTGAATTAGTAATTCGCTCTGGACAGAAACATCAGCGCTTGGTACAGCTGTTTTTATACTATTAATAGAATCAGCCAAGGTCTTCATTGCTTTAATAACAGCTGGAATATATTGCTTATTAACCATCTCAATCATAGTTTTAGCTTCTATATTGATTGTTTTTGAATAATTCTCATAATTTACTTCAGCACGAGAATGTAATTCTTTAGACGAAAGAACACTGAATTTCTCAAAGATTTCAACCGTGTGGGCGTCAATTAATGAAGGTATTGCATCAACCATAGTTGGTGTATTAGGAAGTCCTCTTCTCTCTGCTTCTACCTTCCATTCTTCTGAATATCCATTACCATTGAATATAATTCTTTGATGATTTGTTAAGGTACGTTTAATTAAATCATGAACTGCAATATCAAAATTATCTGCCTTCTCTAATTCATCCGCCATATCACATAAGGCATCTGCCACAATTGTATTCAATACAATATTCGCATCTGCTACTGACATGGAGGAAGCAACCATACGGAACTCGAATTTATTGCCAGTGAATGCAAACGGTGATGTACGGTTACGGTCTGTTGCATCTTTCTTAAATTCAGGTAAGGTATGAACACCAGTATTAAGCTTGCCACCTTGTTTGCAAGATCTTGCTTCTCCCGTTTCAATAAGCTGACTAATAACATCTTCTAACTGTTCTCCAAGGAAGATTGATATAACTGCTGGAGGTGCTTCGTTGGCTCCTAGCCTATGATCGTTACCAGGGTTAGAAGCAGACATGCGAAGTAAAACTGCATTCTCATCTACTGCTTTAATGATAGCCGATAAGAATAATAAGAATTGAATATTCTCATTAGGTGTCTTCCCTGGTTCTAATAGATTCTTTCCAGTATTGGTAACAAGTGACCAGTTATCATGTTTCGCAGACCCACTAACACCAGCGAATGGTTTTTCATGCAATAAGCATTCTAGTCCTCGGCGCTTAGCAACTTTTTTCATTGTCTCCATAACCAATTGATTATGATCCGTTGCAATATTAGCTGTTCCATAGATTGGAGCCATCTCATGTTGTGCAGGTGCTACTTCATTGTGTTGTGTCTTTGATAGAATACCTAGTTTCCATAATTCTATGTTTAATTCTTTCATATAAGCAGCAATACGTTCTTTGATACTACCAAAATAATGATCATCTAATTCTTGACCTTTTGGTGGCATTGCGCCAAACAACGTACGACCAGTAAAGATTAAATCTTCTCTTTGTAAATATTTTTCACGATCTACTAGAAAATATTCTTGCTCTGGACCAACAGAACACTCAACTTTCTTAACATCATCATGTCCGAATAATTTAAGTATACGGACTGTTTGTGTATTAATTGCTTCCATTGAACGAAGAAGTGGTGTTTTCTTATCCAAAGCCTCTCCTGTATAGGAACAAAAAGCCGTAGGAATACATAACGTTACCCCAGCTGCATCTTCACGCAAGAACGCTGGTGATGTACAATCCCAAGCTGTATACCCTCTTGCTTCGAACGTAGCTCGAAGTCCACCAGATGGGAATGAAGAAGCATCTGGCTCTCCCTTAATTAACTCTTTACCAGAGAATTCAAGAATCGCTTGGCCGCTATTAGAAGCAGGACTGATGAATGAATCATGTTTCTCCGCTGTAATACCTGTCATTGGTTGGAACCAATGTGTATAGTGTGTTGCACCTTTTTCTAATGCCCATTCTTTCATTGCATGTGCAACAACATTAGCAATTTCAAGATCGAGTTCTTCTCCATCTTCAATTGTCTTCATTAGAGCTGCATAAACCTTCTTTGGTAAACGCTCTGCCATTACAGCATCATTAAATACATCGATCGCAAATACTTCTGATATCACATTTTTTAACGCCATTTTCCTATCTTCCTTCCGTTTTTCTAAGGATATGTACATGGTATCCTATCTATTTTGAATCCGTATTCCCCGCATTATATAAGAAATTAAAGAACAAACAATATAACTAATTAATACTATTAGCTCAGCTTATATAAAAAAGGTGTCCTCAAATAAAATTTGAGAACACCCTTTGATACGGATACTCAAATCCGCTATTAATAAAATACCATGTTTTACTCCAAAAGAAAAGACATAAAATTTCTTTTTGTTAATTTACATAATATTATATGCGGATATGTGCCATTTTCTATACTTTTTAACTTAGCTTTATTAATTACAATATTGCATTTCTTAATTTTTATAAGTTTTGGTTAATCTTCTATTTCTTCAATTACTTCTTCCTTATACGTATCAATATATTCCTGCATATTGTCTTCGATATGTTTGTATAGTTTAGTTGGATTTGAAATAGTACTTTTCATTATACTAAATGCATGGATTTTAGTTGTGTATTCTTTTTGATATACCCATACTTCAACTACTGTATCCTTATCAACAGGTAATTCATGAATCTCAAAAATATAACCTTCCTCTACTTCAATTACTTGAATTGTTCTTTGTTTTACATCTAGCATCTTCTTACCTCATCCTTTATTTTTATAGATTACTTTTTACTTTATCTTTTTAGAGCTCTTCTTATGATGGTCATTATTTTGATACAGCATCCCTATTTGTAACATTAACGTCTAATTGATCGAACGGTATTGTTACATCATTCGCATCGAAGGCTTCTTTGATTTTCTCTAGAATATCCCACTTAAGAATCCAATAATCTTCTGTTTTTACCCACATACGAATACCTATATTAATTGCACTAGGATCAAAACTATTAACAAAGATTTGTGTCTCATAGTCCTTTAATACTAATTCATGCTCACTACTAACTCTCTCCAAGATATCTTTAACCATTTTAATATTCTCAGAATAGTCGATTAATACAGATAAATCCAAACGACGTATAGGTTCATGTGTTACATTAATAATATTGGAATTGGATAACACTCCGTTTGGAATAACTACCAAACGATTATCAGCAGTTAACATTCGCGTATAGAAGATATCTAGTCCCGTAACAGTACCTTCTTTATCTGGAGTTATAATATAATCACCTACACGGAATGGTTTCATAATAAGTATCAGAACACCACCGGCAAAGTTTGCTAAACTACCTTGTAGTGCTAAACCAATTGATAATGTGGCGGTACCAAGTACTGCTACTAAGGATGAGGTGTCCACACCGATATTACTAATTAAAATTACAACTAAGATACCATATAGGATTGCTTTAATAACTGCCAACAAGAAGATAGCTACACTAGTCTCCATATTGCTTCTATTAAATGTCTTCTCTAATATATGAAGTAATACCTTAATGATTTTCTTACCTATAAACCATATTAATAATACAACAAGTAATTTTAGGCCAAAAGCTATAATCTGATCTTGTGCTTTATCAAGATATTTTGATAGTTTTGTTACTTTCTTTGCTACTTCCTCAGCACCTTCTTGCAGTGACTGAGTTGATAGAAAAATTGTGTTCAAGTTCATCTTTATCTCCTATTATTCTTTCTAATACGTAATTATAAACCTCGTTCATACATTCGATATGCTTCTGTTTATACGATTTTGTAATTACAATTCTTTGGTTATACCGGTTGTTTACGAGGTCTTCCTCGCTTTCTTTTCACTGGCTGATTAACTTCATCTATTGCTTCTTCAGTAATATCTACTGTAGTTGCAGCTACTTCGTCCTGCGTATCAGTTTCTATTACTATCGTTACTTCTTCCGTCTTCTCAGTCTTAAGTTCTCTGGGAATTTCTTCCTCTAACGATAGTTTTTTTTCTTCTACCTTAGCATTTGATGAATTCTTTGCTGTTGAAGCTTGCTTCTTTGTCGTTGTTTCCGTCGCAGGCTTCTTCTTAGTTGAAACTTGCTTCTTTATCGCTGTTTCCGTCGCAGGCTTCTTCTTAGTTGAAGCTTTCTTCTCCGTCGAGGTTTTCGTTGTCTTAGAAGGTTTGGATTCCTTCGCTGCCTTGGAAGTTTTTGATGTCTTTTCCGATACTTTTTCTGATTTAGTAGTTTTCGTGCCTACAGAAGTTTTCTCAGACTTCTTATCAAGTTTTACTTCAACTACCGGAGTACATGTGAATACACTAATTCCAAGTGGCGGTACAGTAACATGTATTGAATTCTCACGACCATCGCATTCGTCTTCCTTAGAGTATTTAAGTCTTGGATTCACATATCCTTTACCACCAAATGTTTCCTTATCACTATTGAAGGTTTCTTTATATTTGCCCTTGAACGGAACTCCTACTTTGAAGTTTTCATACACTACTGGCGTAAAGTTACATATAATTAATAAGGTTTCTTCTTCCTTCTCGGTCTTTCTTAAGAAGCTTATGGTACTCTTATCCGCATCCAAACTATTAATCCATTCGAATCCATCACTAGTAAAATCCATTCGGTATAACGCAGGATAATCCTTGTATAGACGATTTAATGCCTTCACATAATCTTTCATTTCACGATGTGAGTCATATTCTAGTAAGTTCCACTGAATACTTTCATTCTCATTCCACTCATCAAATTGAGCAATATCTTGTCCCATGAATAATAATTTCTTACCTGGATGTGCCATCATATAACCATACGTAGCACGTAAATTTGCGAACTTTTGGTCATGACTTCCTGGCATCTTATTAATCATAGAACCTTTTCCATGTACCACTTCGTCATGAGATAATACAAGAACGAAGTCTTCACTATAAGCATAAATCATGCTGAACGTTAATTCACCATGATGTCCTTTTCTGAATAAAGGATCGCATTTCATATAGTTAACAAAGTCATTCATCCACCCCATATTCCACTTTAAGTCAAATCCCAGGCCCCCATCTTCCAAATCACCAGTTACTTTCTCCCAGGCTGTGGATTCTTCTGCAATTAACAAAACCCCTTTATGCTTCTTTCTAAAAACCTTTGATAGATTACGTAAGAATTCTACTGCTTCTAGGTTCTCATGACCTCCATATATATTGGCAACCCATTCACCATGATTTTTACCATAATCAAGATATAACATAGAAGCCACTGCATCCATACGTATCCCATCAATATGATACTTCTCAGCCCAAAACAATGCATTAGCAATTAAGAAGTTTGCAACTTCTGGTCTTCCGTAATTATAAATCAGCGTTCCCCAATGAGGATGGGAACCTTGTCTAGGATCGTGATGTTCATATAGGCATGTCCCATCAAAATTGGCCAAACCAAATGTATCTCTCGGAAAATGAGCTGGCACCCAATCTAAGATTACTCCAATGTTGTGCGTATGCATATACTCTACAAAATACATAAAATCTTCTGGTGTTCCATACCTTGCAGTCGCAGCATAATATCCTGTAACTTGATATCCCCAAGAGGCATCTAGTGGATGTTCCATAATCGGCATTAGTTCAACATGCGTATATCCCATCTCTTTCACAAAATCTGCTATCATAACGGCAAGTTCTCTATAATTATAGAAAGTCTTATCTTCATCTTCTGGTTTCTTAAAGGACCCCAAGTGAACTTCATAGATTAACATTGGCTCTTCTTTGTAATCGCGATTCTCACGTTTTACAATAAAGTTTTTATCTTTCCATTGATAGGAATTAATGTCATAAACAATAGATGCTGTTGCAGGTCTTAACTCAGAAGCATATCCATATGGATCTGCTTTCAACATTACACATTGACTATTTACTTTAACCTCATATTTGTAGAGTTCACCACAGTGCAGACCTGGAATGAATAGTTCAAATACACCAGAATCCCCTAACCTTCTCATAGGATGACGTCTACCATCCCATAGATTAAAATCACCAACAACACTAACTCGCATTGCATTCGGTGCCCACACCCCAAACAAAACACCGCAAACTCCATCGATTTCCATACGGTGTGCACCTAATTTATTATATATATCATAATGTATTCCGCTTGTAAACAGTTTTAAATCCATTCCATCAATTACCGGATCAAATCGATATGGGTCTACAATCTCTTGCTTGTCCCCATTATCATAAGTAACTACGTAAGTATATTCCGGAATTCTCTTACCATTTACTAGTACTGAGAAGAATCCAGCTTCATCAGCTATCTCCATTGTATATTCTTTACCTGTTTTTGTCATATGTAATACAACACTCACTGCCGTAGGAATAAATATATTAAATAAGATACCTTCCTCAACTACATGTGCTCCTAGAATAGAATGAGGATTATCATGCTCTGAATAGACAATTGCTTCGATTTCTGCCCAATCACTTAAATTGTATAATATATCGTTCATATAATGTCCTCCCTGTGTATCACAATATTACTTATATTGTATCACTATTTCCATAAAAAAACAATTATATTTAGTAATAAATACCATTCCATTGATATGTTGTATGCACTTATACACAAATAGGTGTAAATATTGCATTACTTGACATATTGTTCAAGAATATCGCAAAATTCACACCTGTATTCCTTTATTTTTATACAATCACAATGTTTTGTTTATTATATTTCGACATCCTATACAATCATTTATTATTCCATATACCAAGCATCTGGACGTCCAGCATCTTCTGGCGTATATTTCTTCAAGATTTTTTCCATCAAAAAAGATACTAACAGGCAGGCTACACCCGGTACAAATAAAGCAGCAATTGGTATCCACCACATTAGGAATGCTGCAAATGCAACAATAACTGCTATTATTATTGTAAATGGCAAATGTCTGATTGCCATAATAATTGAATTCTTAAACAGGTTCTTGAATGTCAAAGTAAATCTTGATAGGTTTGGAAATACATAGATTGCAGTGATAATGATAAATAAACTTAATGCAATATAGATTCCAAATAAAATACTACCTAATTTACCTTCCATTTGTTTAACAATATGGAAATTAAATGACATTACAACAGCCAGTAATGTAAAAATCAGACCAACAATTGTTCCTTGTTTTAAATTCACTTTAAATGAGTGGAAAAATTCTTTTGCTACATATCCTCTTTCTCTACGTATCGACTTAACTACACAATAGTAAAGAGCTGTAGTTGCTGGTCCGATTGTTATAATTGGAATACAACATAACACCCAAAGCAAACTTACTAACATAATATCAAAGATTTTTCCCATTCCACTGAAAAAACCACCTTCTAGGCTAAAAAAGCTACCCATACTTATAATCTCCATTCTCTTATATATTTCACTTTCATGATTTGGATTGTCCCATCGATATGACCTATTATGTAATCATTCGACAATTATATGACATAATTTAATTCATAATATAATTCTATCATAAAATCTGATATAATCAAATGAAAAAAATATTAACAAATATACAATTTATACAATTCCAAATAAAACAAACATCTTCCTTCATAAAAGAATGTTTATTGTTGATGTGAGGAGGACACTAGTCCAAAGAATGAATGAATATTCCACTTCTTAATTTAGGCTCAAACCATGTAGATTTTGGAGGCATTAATCGATTTGCATCCGCTACTGCAAATAATTCTCCTATTGATGTTGGATACATGGAAAAAGCTACTTCCATATCAGAATTCACTCTACGTTCAAGTTCTAAAAGGCCCCTGATACCACCGATGAATTCAATACGTTTGTCCATTCTTGGATCTTCAATTCCAAGAATAGGATTTAACAAATAATCCTGCAACACCGATACATCTAACCCTTCTACAGGGTCTGTAATAGCCTTCAAGTTCTCTTTGGCCTCTAACTTATACCACTGCTTATCTAGATACATTCCAAAAGTAGATTTATGTTCAGGTGCATATGCCTTCTCCCCAACTAGAGTAAGGTCAAAGTTATTCTCTATCTTTTTAATAAAATCTTCCTTTGAATAACCATTCAAATCTTTCACTGCTCTATTATAATCCATAATCATTAGCTGTTCATCTGGAAATAATACAGATAAGAATGAATTGAATTCTTCTTCTCCTGTATAAGTAGGCATCTCACTACGTCTCTTTAATCCTACTTTAACTGCTGAGGCACAACGATGGTGCCCATCTGCAATATAGATTTGATCCATATCAGCAAATGCTTTTTCAATAATTGCATTATCTTCAAGGTCTACTACTTTCCACACATTATGAGTAATCTCATCTGGTGAAGTAAACGCATATAATGGAACGCCTTTCTTCACTTTATCAACTACCGCATTCAACTGTATAGTGGCACGATAAGCTAGGAATATTGGTCCGGTCTGTGCATTACATATATCTACATGGTTAATACGGTCAATCTCCTTATCTTCTCGTGTGTTTTCATGCTTCTTAATTACATTGTTCAGATAATCATCAATAGAAGCGCAGGCTACAATTCCCGTTTGTGAACGCCCATTCATTACAAGTTCATAGAGATAATAACAAGAATCTTCATCTGTTATAAAGGTTCCATCTAAGATCATTGCCTCTAATGTCTCTTTCGCCTTCGCATATACTCTAGCATCATAGGTATCTACAGAATCATCGAACCCTGTCTCTGCCCGGTCAATCTTAAGAAACGATAAGGGTTCCTTTGCAACTTCAGCTTTTGCTTCTTCTCTGCTATACACATCATATGGTAACGCTGCTACTCTTGATACAACATCTACATTCGGTCTAATACATCTAAAAGGTTTAATCTTTGCCATATGTTCATCTCCTTTATCACGAATAAGGGCTGTTAATTTTAACAGCCCTTTGTTTTATTATTATATTAATTTCAATTACTTAACTACTCTAATCTTTAATACCCCATCAATAGCAGTTAATTTCTCTACTAATGTTTCAGTTGAAGAAGCAGCAATATCTATTACCGTATAGGCATAATCTCCACGACTCTTATTAACCATGTTATCAATATTAATGTTCTCAGTAGCGAATACATTTGTAAACTGACTTAACATATTAGGAATGTTTCTATGGTTAATTGCAATTCGTCCTTCACTAGCACATATACCGGCATCACATGCTGGGTAATTTACTGAATTCTTAATATTACCATTGTCCATAAAGTCAACGATTTCTTTAACTGCCATAACAGCACAATTATCTTCTGATTCAGCTGTTGATGCACCTAAGTGTGGGAATGCAATAACGCCTTCCATATTAGCTGTCTTTGCATTTGGGAAGTCAGTAACGTATTTTCCTACTTTACCTGATGCTAAAGCTTCTGCCATATCGTCATCATTAACAAGAAGATCTCTTGCGAAGTTAAGAATTACTACGCCATCTTTCATTGTTGCCATTGTATCTTTATTGATCATCTGTCTTGTATCATCTAATAATGGTACATGAACTGATATATAATCACATTCTCTAAAGATTTCTTCTCTTGTCTTAACGTATTTGATATCTCTTGAAAGATTCCAAGCATGCTCTACTGAGATAAATGGGTCACAACCATACACTTCCATACCAAGACGGTTAGCTGCATTGGCAACAAGTACACCAATTGCTCCAAGACCAACAATACCTAGTTTCTTGCCCTGAATTTCTTTACCTGCGAATTTGGATTTTGCTTTTTCCATTGTCTTAGCAATGTTTGCATCTTCCTTATTCTCTTTAACCCAGTTCATACCACCAACTAAATCACGCGAAGCAAGCATCAAACCAGCAACAACCAGTTCCTTAACACCGTTAGCGTTAGCTCCTGGTGTATTAAACACTACAATACCTTTTTCTGCGCATTTATCAAGTGGAATATTATTAACACCTGCACCTGCTCTAGCGATAGCACATAAGTTATCACTAAGCTCTAAATCATGCATGGCAGCGCTACGTACTAAAACCGCTTCTGCTTCATCAATTGCATCTGTCTTAACATATTGTTCTGTAAACAAGTTCAAACCAATATCTGCAATTGGATTAAGGCAATTATACTTAACCATGTTATTGTCCTCCCATATCCTCTTAAATCTCTTTTTGTATGACCTTCTTACTCTATTTTACGTTTTCTGCTTCAAATTTCTTCATGAAATCAACAAGCTTTTCAACACCCTCAATTGGCATTGCATTGTAGATACTAGCTCTCATACCACCAACTGATCTGTGTCCTTTTAAGTTTTCAAAACCTGCTGCTTTTGCTTCTTTAACAAACTTAGCATCTAATTCTTCGTCACCAGTTATAAAAGGAACATTCATTAAGGAACGATCTTCCTTTACAACGGTACCTTTGAATAGTTTACTTTGATCTAAGTAATCATAAAGGATTGCTGCTTTCTTTTCATTATGCTCTTTCATAGCCTCAAGGCCACCCATCTTCTTTAACCATTTAAAGACTTTACCACAGATATAGATTCCGTAAGCTGGAGGCGTATTGTATAATGAGTCGTTATCTGCATGGATTTTATATTTTAACATTGTTGGAGTACCATCTAGAGTATCCTCAGTAATTAAATCTTCACGAATAATAACAATTACAACACCTGCTGGACCAACATTCTTTTGAACACCACCATAGATAACACCATATTTCGAAACATCAACTGGTTCTGATAAGAAACAAGAAGATACATCGGCTACTAAAGTTTTACCTTTTGTGTTCGGTAATGTCTTGAACTTAGTTCCATAGATTGTGTTGTTTTCACATATGTACACATAATCTGCATCGTCGTCAATATCTAAGTCTGAACAATCGGGAATATAGGAGAAAGTTTTATCCTCTGAAGATGCTACTGCTCTTGCCTTTCCATACATCTGTGCTTCTTTAAAGGCCTTTTTAGCCCATTGACCTGTGATGATGTAATCAGCTACTTTATTCTTCATAAGGTTCATTGGGATCATCGCAAATTGTTGAGATGCTCCGCCTTGTAAGAATAATACCTTGTAATTATCAGGTATATTCATTAAGTCTCTTAAATCTTTTTCTGCAGTTTGAATGATCTCTTGGTAAGCTTTGGAACGGTGACTCATCTCCATTACTGACATTCCTGTACCATTGTAATCTAACATCTCTGCTGCTGCTTCTTTTAACACTTCTTCAGGTAAAACAGCTGGACCTGCTGAAAAATTAAATACTCTACTCACTTGTACTTCCTCCTTTTTTACTTGACAACTTTATCGTGTTACATTATAAAACTAAAAAAATATGAAGTCAATCCTAAATTGTCTTTTTCAACTAAATTGTTAAATTAGTTATCAGTATTCTACCATTATATACTCTAAGAAGCAATATCCATGATTTTCTAATTTGAGAATATCACTGTATTCTTGCTAAGAGCCATAGGTCTACAAAATAAATAGTATTCATCCGCTCGGCTTACAATCATCATAGGCAATATCTCAGACGAAAGGTTGTACTCCGTCTGAGATCTATAGCCATATAATATATACTGAAAACATCCTAAATTCATACTATTCAATACTAGGACATATTATTCGTTACTTCTTAAGATCCTCTTCTGTGAATACTTCATCAATAGCAGCACCTGGTGCAACCATTGGCCATACTTTATCATCGCTTTGGATTTGACAATCAATCACTACTGGAATATTCAGTTCAATAGCTTCTCTTAAGACACTCTCTACTTCTTCTTTCTTTGTAATACGATATGCCTTTGCTCCCATAGCTTCTGCTAATTTCACAAAATCAACTGCATCGTTTAATACCGTGTAAGAATATCTCTCTTCGTAGAATAAGGACTGCCATTGACGTACCATGCCAAGTACATGATTATTGAATACAATTTGAATAATCGGAATGTTATAACGAGTTGCTGTGGCAATCTCATTCATGTTCATACGAAAACAACCATCACCAGCCATGTTCACAACAATCTTATCTGGGTTTGCAACTTTAGCACCAATACAAGCACCTAAGCCATACCCCATTGTACCAAGTCCACCTGAAGTTAAGAAGGTTCTAGCTTTTTGATATTTAAAAAACTGTGCTGCCCACATTTGATGTTGACCAACTTCCGTAGTGATAATGGCATCGCCTTGTGTTATCTCATATACCTTCTCAATTATGTAAGGTCCGGTTAAGATATCCTTATTATATTTTAAAGGATATTTTTCTTTCATATCCAACACATGTTGTATCCACTCACTATGATTATGCTGTGTCAATTTATCATTCATACGTTTAAGAACCATCTTAATATCACCCACGATACTATGGTCTGTAATAACGTTCTTATTGATTTCTGCTGGATCCACATCAATTTGAAGAATCTTAGCGCCTGCTGCGAATTTATCAATATTGCCAGTAACACGGTCACTAAATCTTGCTCCGATTGTAATTAATAAATCACACTCCGTTACAGCAAGGTTTGATGTCTTAGTTCCATGCATACCAAGCATTCCCGTATATCTTACATCTTCTCCACTGAATGCACCTTTACCCATTAACGTATCACAAACTGGAGCGTCTACTAGATCAACGAAGGTATTAAGCTCCTCACTCGCTTCAGAGATTACCGCGCCTCCACCAACGAATATCATTGGTCTGCTCGCTTCCTTAATCATCTGGGCTGCTGTTACAAGGTCCTCTTCTTTAATTGTTTCTGTCACACGTTCAATTTTCTCAGGAACAACTTTTGTATATTCAGTCTTAGCAGCTGTTACGTCCTTTGTTATATCTACAAGTACAGGACCTGGTCTACCAGTAATCGCAATCTTGAATGCCAGACGAAGTGTATCTGCTAATTTTGTTACATCTTTTACAATGAAATTATGTTTCGTAACCGGCATCGTAATACCAGCTATATCAACTTCTTGGAAACTATCTTTTCCAAGTAAGGGTACCGTAACATTACCTGTAATTGCTACCATTGGAACTGAATCCATATATGCAGTGGCAATTCCAGTAACAAGATTTGTTGCTCCTGGACCACTGGTTGCCAAACAAACCCCAACCTTACCCGTTGATCTTGCATAACCATCTGCAGCATGTGAAGCACCTTGTTCATGGGAAGTTAGAATGTGTCTAATCTCATTTTGATGTTTATATAACGCATCGTAAATATTGAGAACAGCACCACCAGGATAGCCAAAAATCGTATCAACACCCTGTTCTTTTAAGCACTCAACTAATATTTCTGAACCTGTTAATTGCATACTACACCTCTTTCCTCATTAATCTGGTTGTTTTCTTATTGATGTGGAACCTCTAAGATCGCTCCTCTATTACCAGAAGTAACCATAGCTGCATAACGTGCAAGATAACCTGTTGTTATTTTTGGTTGTCTTGGTTTCCAATTCGCACGTCTTCTCTCTAATTCTTCATCTGACACATCCATGTCAAGTGTATTGGCATTAATATCAATCTTAATGATATCTCCTTCTTCGACTAAAGCAATTGGTCCACCAACAGCAGCTTCTGGAGAAACATGACCAATAGAAGCACCTCTTGAAGCTCCACTAAAACGACCATCTGTTATAAGTGCTACGCTTGAGCCAAGTCCCATTCCGGCAATTGCAGATGTTGGATTTAACATCTCTCTCATACCAGGGCCACCTTTAGGTCCTTCGTAACGAATAACAACAACATCACCAGCAACAATCTTACCGCCTTTGATTGCTTCGATCGCATCTTCTTCACAGTCAAATACTCTGGCTGGTCCTTGATGTTTTAACATCTCTGGTGCTACTGCAGAACGTTTTACAACACCGGAATCTGGTGCAAGATTTCCTTTTAAGATTGCAATACCACCTGTAGTACTGTATGGATTATCAATCTCACGAATAACTTCTTTATCGCGGTTTACACAACCGGCGATATTTTCTCCAACCGTCTTTCCTGTAGCAGTAATACAATCTGTGTGTAATAGATTCTTTTTATTTAATTCATTCATAACAGCATACACACCGCCTGCTTCGTTAAGGTCTTCCATATAGGTTGAACCTGCTGGTGCAAGATGACATAAGTTTGGTGTTTTTGCGCTAATTTCATTTGCTATATCTAGATTCAAATCAATTCCTGCTTCATGAGCAATCGCTGGTAAATGTAACATACTATTGGTACTACATCCAAGAGCCATATCTACTGTTAAGGCATTCATGAATGCTTCGTTTGTCATAATATCACGAGGACGAATATTCTTCTCATATAATTCCATTACTTTCATACCTGCATGCTTAGCAAGCTTAATTCTCTCAGAATATACCGCTGGAATTGTTCCATTACCACGAAGTCCCATACCAAGTACTTCTGTTAAACAATTCATACTATTAGCAGTGTACATACCAGAACATGAACCACAAGTTGGACAAACCTTATTCTCGAATTCTTCTACATCTTCTTCTGTCATTTTACCAGCAGCGTATGAGCCAACTGCCTCAAACATACTAGACAAACTCCTCTTTTCGCCTCTTACACGACCTGCAAGCATTGGACCACCACTAACGAATATTGTTGGGATATTCAGTCTTGCTGCTGCCATTAAAAGACCAGGAACATTCTTATCACAGTTAGGTACCATAACAAGAGCATCAAATCCATGTGCCATAGCTACTGCTTCTGTAGAGTCACAGATTAAGTCTCTCGTTACAAGCGAATATTTCATACCGATATGTCCCATTGCAATACCATCACATACTGCAATTGCTGGGAACACCACTGGAGTACCACCTGCCATGGCTACACCAATTCTTACGGCTTCTACAATTTTATCTAAGTTTATATGACCTGGTACAATCTCATTATGAGAGCTTACAATACCAACTAAAGGTCTCTCTAATTCTTCCTTTGTCATTCCAAGTGCATTAAATAAGGAACGGTGTGGTGCCTGTTGCATACCAGTTTTAACTGAATCACTTCTCATAATACTACCTCCTATTTTTCCTGTATCGACACTATTCTTTTTCATTCTATCATACTCTTTATCGTTTTAACATAGTATCGTATAAAATCTCTTATTTATTAATATATTGACAAATTAGGTCACCCATTTCTTTCGTACCTACTAATTGTTTTCCCGATGACATAATATCAACAGTACGGTAACCATCTCTTAAGACAGCTTTTACTGCATCTTCAATCTGATCTGCTTCTTTCTCTAAATCAAAAGAATAACGAAGCATCATGGCTGCCGATAGAATCGTTGCTATTGGATTCGCTTTATTCTGACCAGCAATATCAGGTGCTGAACCATGACTTGGTTCATATAAGCCTAACTTCGTATCACCTAAACTTGCTGATGCTAACATACCAATTGAGCCAGTTACCATACTTGCTTCATCGGATAAGATGTCTCCAAACATATTCTCTGTTAAGATGACATCGAATTGTTTAGGGTCTTTTACTAACTGCATTGCACAGTTATCAACTAACATATCACTTAGTTCTACATCTGGATAGTCCGCTGCAACTTCTTTCACGACTTTTCTCCATAATCTTGAGGAATCTAATACATTGGCCTTATCTACACTGCATACTCTCTTGTTTCTCTTTCTTGCTATATCAAAACCCCATTTGGCAATTCTTCGAATCTCATTCTCGTTATATGTAAGAGTATCCATGGCTGTCGTTACACCATTCTCTTCATATGTCTTTCGCTCACCAAAGTATAAGCCACCAGTAAGTTCTCTCATTACTACAAAATCAAAACCACCGTCAATGATCTCTTCCTTTAAAGGACAAGCTCCCTTTAATTCATCAAATAATACAGCAGGGCGGATATTAGCAAATAGATTTAACCCCTTACGAATCTTAAGAAGTCCTGCTTCTGGTCTAAGATTAGGAGGTAACTCATACCAGTTTGACTGGCCTACATTGCCACCTACTGCACCAAGTAAAACCGAATCACTTGCTAATGCTGCCTGCATTGCTTCATCTGTTAATGGTACTCCAGTTGCATCAATAGAGCAACCTCCCATTAAAACTTCTGTATAATTAAATGTGTGACCATATGTACTACCAATCATATCTAATACTTTTCTTGCCTCTGTTACAATTTCAGGTCCGATTCCATCGCCAGGTATTACCGCTATATTGTAATTCATCCTTGTCAACATCCTTTCCATTAATCAATTTGCCAATTAAGCTCATTCCTTTAGATTATAGATTATATAACTTTAAGTTATGATATTTCATTTTCTTATTACTTATTCATATATTAGCTTACTTTCTTAAAAAAATCAATGTAAATTATTAAAAAATAATAGAAAGTCCATGATAAAGACTTTCTATTATTTCGTAAATTATATAGTTAAGGTTGCTGTGATTCTTATGCTTCCTTTAAGAACGCTACGTAGCCTCTCTTCGCTTCATAAACATCAGCTTTGCTTGTTACTTCCCATGGTGCATGCATGTTAAGTACAGCTACACCACTATCAATTACTTCCATACCATAAAGTGCAAGAATATAAGCGATTGTTCCACCGCCGCCCATATCTACTTTACCAAGTTCAGCAGTTTGGAATGCAACGTTATGTGTTTCCATCATCTTACGAATATTCGCAAAGTATTCTGCATTGGCATCATTTGTGCCTGATTTTCCTCTAGCACCTGTGTACTTGTTGAATACAATACCTCTTCCAAAGTAAGCAGAATTTTTCTTGTCGAAAGCAGATGCGAATGATGGATCATAAGCGGCACTAACGTCAGAAGATAACATCTTTGAATTGCTAAGGCATCTTCTTAACTTAAGTTCAGAGAATCCTTCCAAACGATCAATTAATTCTGCTAATGTATTTTCAAAGAATTTGGATTGCATACCAGTTGCCCCAACACTTCCAATTTCCTCTTTATCTACTAATAGGCAACAACTTGTTTTCTTCATATCTTCTACTTCTAACATAGCGATTAAAGAGGTATACGCACAAACTCTATCATCTTGACCATATGCCATAATCATACTTGCATCCATACCTGCTTCTCTTGCTTTACCAGCTGGTACCACTTCTAATTCAGCGGATAAGAAATCTTCTTCTTCAAATCCATATTTGTCTTTTAATAACTTCGAAACGTTTGCTTTGACTGCATCTTTTTCTGTATCTTTTAATGGAATCGTACCAAATACAAGATCAAGTGCTTCTCCCTCAATAACTTTCGCTGCTTTCTTTTCAAGTTGTTCGCCAGCAAGATGTACTAATAAGTCAGAGATAAACAATACTGGATCTGTTTCTTCTTCACCAATTACAACATCAATAACTTCTCCGTCTTTCTTAACCACAACACCATGAATAGCAAGTGGGATTGTAACCCATTGATATTTCTTGATTCCACCATAATAATGTGTATCAAGATATGCAAAACCGCTATCTTCATATAATGGATTTTGTTTAATATCTAATCTTGGAGAATCGATGTGGGCTCCAAGAATTGATAAACCATTTTCAATCTTCTCACTTCCAATATTGAATAATGCAATTGCTTTCTTCATACAAGTTGCATATACTTTGTCACCTTTTTTAAGTGTTCTATTCTCAGCAATTATATCATTAAGATCCACATAACCGTGTTCTTTTGCGATTGCAACTGTTGCTTCTACACATTCTCGTTCTGTTTTTCCATTATCAAGGAACTCTCTATAGCCTTTATTAAGGCTTTCTAATTCATTTAATTCAGTTTCTGAATATTTTGACCATGTTACTTCTTTCATTCTGTTTACCTCCGTAAGTATTTATTGTGTATACTATGTATTTTATGGCATTTACTTATATGAGTCAATGGATTATCTAATATTTTGTATATGCATGTATATTGTCGTAATTATACATTGCAGAAATTGATATCCATATTTTATATTTCTATTGTAAATGTTTCCAATAAAGTAGTTTTCACATACCATATTTTAGTATATACTATAAGCAGTACTTTATGAGGAGGATAGTGTGAAAAATCAAGATTTTTCACACGCGAATTAGTGCCTGCGCCCAAAATTCGCAAGTTTTGAGAAAGGAAGGGTTGTTTTATGAAACAAAGAAATGAGTTAGTAGAATTTATTGTAGGACTTGCTATGTTAGTAATTGGTTTATACTTATTCACTGGGCGAGTTAGCGTTTCCAGTAGTTTCTTCAGTAGTGGTATCTATTACGGTACCGTTCGTATTCCTACTGGTGCTGTGTTTGTTCCTTTTATCGTTGGTATTATCATGGTATTTGCTAAACCAGAGTCTTTTTTATCCAAATTGGTTGCTGGCCTAGGTGTTTTAATAATACTTGTGTCAATTATAATGTCCGTTAATATTCGACTTGAAACCATTTCGTTATATGAATGGCTACTTTATATTGTTGCTATATTCGGGGGACTTGGTCTTGTGTGCAGAATATTATTTACTAAACCTAAAAACGACGAAAAAGAATACGGTAAGAAATAGTAATAAAACTGGTAATTGAATCACTTATTTACTTTATTTCTCTGAACGAAACATTCCTCAACAAGAAAGTAGCCTGTAACATACGCTTTGACAATGTTACAGGCTACTTTCTCTTACTCTACTAAACTTAGAAAACCTTGTTTATACTCTTCATCATCATAATATCTTATAGCTACCATAGTTGGTTCTCTATCTTCTAGCTCTTTATCCGTTAATGTCAAGTACAAGCTATAATTGTCACCCTCCTCAAAACTAACATCTGAATCTCCAGCCTTATCCGTCAGTAAATACTCTGAATCTCCTATTTTCCCCTCCTGGTCATAAAAAGAAACTGTAATGTAATCTTTGGGTTTGATAGGTTCCAAGAGTACTTTCTCTTCCTCATCAAGTCCGGCATATATCCATTTTTCTCCTCCTAGTTCTAGGTTCCATTTATTATCTGCGTTCTGAAAAGATACAATTGAAATTGAAGTACTTGTTCTAATATTGTAATTATCTAACTTAGTTGGTTGCATAGGATAGTCATTTCTTTTTACAGTATCCCATCTTTTAATCGGATTATTAATTCCTCCATAGTAAGGATATCTTTCTAAAAAAATTTCCTTATACTCCTTGCCATCATAATATCGTATTGCTGCTTTCGCTATTTCACTTGATGTACCATATCCACATGCATCTGCAGTACCTTTTAACTTCTTCCAGTTGAATATTAAATAGCGATCACTATCACTATCACTATCGCTATTATGCAAATACTCTGCTTTCCCTACTTCTTGATTCTTATCATTATAAAATAATAACGAAATATAATCATCTATGCATATTTCTTCCCCTCTTAATGGACTTAAACACTTGATATATGCTTCAAATCCAGCATAATCCTCCTCCTCTCCTTCATCAAAAGACATATACGCAATTTCAAGTACAATTTCGCTTTCTTCTCCTTGCTCCGGTATTTGGCAACGCACTTCTAAATTCATATCATAATGTGAATCCATTAGATAAGGATCATCAATTGTGCCATCTCCTGTTGGTTTATTAACGATTGAACTACTCTCTGTCTTATTATCCTTCTCTACCTCATGACCAGTTCCTATGGTATAGACAGTAAGTTCAGTTCTCTCTTCATTATTGTTCTGGGACTTTCTATTAACTTTATTGCAGCTAGTTATGAATAGCACACATACCATTATTGCAGCAATTCCCCATATATGTTTCATCTCATTACCACGCCCCTATCTTAGTCAATTTCATAATTACTGATGTTAGATGTTAAATCCAATTTAGTTAAACTGGAAGAAGGTGTAACCCCTAGTTGTTTGGCATATGTATTTAAATTATATAGATAAAAACCTTCATACTTTACATTATTATCAAAGTCTGAGACAGAACCATTACTATTATTATAGCATTTTATAAGTGCCGCTTTTGCTACAGCTTTTGCACCATCATATCTAGTAAGTTTATAAGCCGGATCATCTGCTGGAACGCCAGTTCCATGTTTTATTCTTTTATAAGTTCCACTTCCCGATTTTTCCCATGCACTATGAGCAAACACATCCGTTGCTGTATGGATTGCCATTCCCCATACGAATAATCTTATGTTGGTATCATTAACACTGTAAGAAGATAAATTCATTTTACTAAATATAGTGGTATATGATTGTCCATTTATATATTTTGCATTATTTGATTGCGTAAAATGACTATTCATTGTATATACGCCTGTACTTCCTCCATAACTATAATTCGTTGATAATCCATAATTATTAGCTATAAAGGTTAAGTAAATATACCCAGCTAGATAATTTTTGGTATAATACCCATGATAAAAAGAATTGCTTTCCATTCCTGCTAATCCACTATTTATAGGCAAATATCCTGATGTCGATTCTCTATCTTGGTATATAGCACCCTTTTTTATAATAGCAATCTGAGCCGTTGTTCCGGACGCAATGCATGCTTCATGATCAGTATACACCCAACTTCCTACAACATAATCAACATTATCATAGACAGTTACTGCTTCCTTATTTTCTTCTAATGTATCTTTTACTATAATTGTATTGTCCTCTGTAATGTCTGTAGGGATTACAACTTGTGGATTACTATTTTCAGGAATATCTTCTAATTTGTCTGTAGTTTCATTCACTATCTCCGAAGATTCCTCTATCCTTTCTGTACTTTCTTTATCACTATCCGATACAACTTCAGCTACTTCCGTACCTTCTTCAACAATGATCTGATCTCCTTCTGGCAATTCTATCGTTTCTTCTAATCCCTTAGTTAAGTCATCTTCCTTATTAATACTTTCATTATTAACTTCATCATATACTGTTCTAAATGCATCGTATTGTTCAAGTGCAAAAGATAAGTCTACCAATCCATTTCCATACTCATTCTTATCCCCATATAGATTTGCAGAATAATTAATTAATTGTCTAATAAATGCATTTGATACATTCTTATCCCTCTGCCATAAAACTGACGCTACACCAGTAACATGCGGAGCAGCCATACTAGTACCTGATACTATTACTTCTCCATCGAATGCTCCAGACGACTTAATTTGTTCACCCGGTGCAACAACTTCCAATAACTCACCTGTAGCACTTGTATCACTAACTTCTCCATTTGTATCAACAGATCCTACTGCCATAACTTCATCATATGCTGCTGGATATTCAACAATACCATGATTCCCTGCAGCAGCTATTATTAGAATGTTTGAATTATAGGCATCCTGTATTGCTTTATGTAATGCTTCCGAATCTGTTCTTGTACCAAAACTTATATTTATTATGTCTACATCCTGTTCTATTGCCCAATAGATTGATTCTACTACCCTACTAATAGGTGATTTACATTGATCGTCTAATACTCTGGCAGAATATAATTGTACATTAGGATTTATTCCGGTTATACCAATCTCATTATCCTTCGCAGCAATAATTACCTGCTACACTTGTACCATGCCCGTACAAATCTTCAAACAGTACAAACATTTCATCATTATCATCTGAGATAAAATCTTTGCGCTCGTAAACATTAATATCCTCAGACCAATCAATACCCGAATCAATTACTGCTACTTTGATTGCACTTCCCGATGCACTTTCAACCGAAGTATCAGGATTATCTACTTGAATATCTGAATATGCTACAGTAGAATCCTGGTTAATCATATCCATATTCCACTCTGCTTCACAATCATTAGCATCTTTAACCACCGTTGTCTTTTCTTGAACATCTTTATCAAGACTAACTTCTTCATTAGATAGACCATAAACATAAGAATCTTCCTCAACGATAATTATGTTATCATCGTCTTTTAACGATTCTGCTTGATCTTCCGATAGTATTGCTGTGTCAACATTGGTTGATGTTCCGTCCTCACTTATAATAATATATGTTGATTTTTCTGAATTTGATGCCTTTGTTTCTTTCTCCTGACATAATGATGGTGCTAAAATCGAACATATTAAAGCGAGTACTATGACTTTTTTATACATATATAATGTCCTCCCAAATCCTATTTTTATACTAATATAATTAAGTTAATGAACTTCATATCATAATATCTGCGCTAAATATTATAATACAAGAATAAAAGTATCCTATTTACAAAATAAGTATTTAAATACTGATAATTACAATACAATAAACAAAATAAATTGTCAATTTTTTACTCACCTTTTGTGCAATCGTAAGATTTTCTTAATATTTATCTTGATTTTTTCGTATTTTAAGTATTATTTATATCTTTTTACCACGTTTTTATTTTATATCTTTTTAAACTTTCTTTAAGTTTTATCCTTTGTTTCAGAACTTAATATTCTTTCTCTTTCAACTTGGATAACATCAAAATAAACAAAAAAATAACAGGTACGCATAAGAATGACAAATCGTTGTCAATTCCTTGCGTACCTGTCAGATTATTTTCCGAACCAGTCCAGTTTAGTTATTTCTGATTTATATAATTAATAAGCCCCTCAGCTTTGATAATCCTTTGCATAAACTCTGGGAAGGCTTGCCCTTGATACTGCGTTCCCTTTGTCTTGTCATAGATCATACCACTATCAAAATCAATTTCAACTTCATCCCCTGCTTCAATCTCTTTAGCAGCTGCTTCACATTCAATGATAGGCAAACCGATATTAATGGCGTTGCGGTAGAAGATTCTTGCGAAAGTTTCTGCGATAACACAGCTAATCCCTGATGCTTTAATTGCGATTGGTGCATGCTCTCTTGATGAACCACAACCAAAGTTTTTGTTCGCTACCATTATATCACCTGGTTTCACTCTATTAACAAAGTCCGCATCAATATCTTCCATACATTTTTTAGCTAACTCAGCTGGATCAGAAGAGTTAAGATATCTTGCTGGAATAATTACATCTGTATCTACATTATCACCATATTTGTGTACTGTTCCACTTGCTTTCATTCACACTTTCCTCCCTATAATCCAAGTTCACTAGGACCTGAAATCTTACCAGTTACTGCACTTGCAGCTGCTACAGCTGGACTTGATAGATATACCTCAGATTCTACATGTCCCATACGACCTACAAAGTTACGATTTGTTGTTGCAACAGCTCTTTCTCCTGCTGCAAGGATACCCATATGTCCACCAAGACATGGTCCACATGTTGGAGTGGATACAATACCACCTGCCTTAATAAATGTAGCAAGTAAGCCTTCTTCCATCGCTTGAAGGTAAATCGCTTGTGTAGCAGGGAATACAATAAGTCGCATACCTTTTGCTACTTTACGTCCTTCTAATACTTTCGCTGCGATTCTAAGGTCATCAATACGACCATTCGTACAAGAACCAATAACAACTTGATCGATTGCTACTTCTCCTACTTCATCAATTGTCTTTGTATTCTCAGGTAGATGTGGGAATGCAACGGTTGATTTAAGTGTTGATAAATCAATTGTAAACACTTCATCATATTCTGCATCTTCATCCGCTTCATACGTAGTAAATTCTTTTGTAGAATGTTCTTTCATATATGTAACGGTTTTATCATCTACAGGGAAGATACCATTCTTAGCACCAGCTTCAATTGCCATATTCGCCATAGCAAAGCGGTCATCCATTGATAAGTTAGCGATTCCATCACCAACGAATTCCATTGATCGATATAAAGCTCCATCTACACCGATTAATCCAATAATATGTAATATAACATCTTTTCCACTAACCCACTTGGAAGGTTTTCCTGTTAAAACGAATTTTATTGCACTTGGTACTTTGAACCAAGCCTTTCCTGTAACCATTCCAGCTGCCATATCCGTACTGCCAACACCTGTAGAGAATGCTCCAAGTGCTCCATAAGTACAAGTATGTGAATCTGCTCCTATAACAACATCTCCAGCTACTACAAGACCTTTTTCTGGTAATAGTGCATGCTCAATTCCCATTTCACCAATTTCAAAATAATTTGTGATATCATTTTCTTTAGCAAAATTACGCATACATTTACAATGCTCAGCAGACTTGATATCCTTGTTTGGTGTAAAATGATCCGGTACTAATGCAATTTTATCTTTATCAAATACAGTTTTTGTATTCATCTTATCCATTTCATGAATAGCTACTGGTGCTGTTACGTCATTACCTAATACTAAATCAAGATCTGCTTCAATCAATTGCCCTGCAGATACGTAATCAAGACCAGCATGGGCAGCCAATATTTTTTGTGTCATTGTCATTCCCATAATTAAATCCTCCTATTGTGTTAGTCTAAGCATATCCTCTGATCTGCCTTGCTATTTTTCTATAACCATCACCACTTAGCGGATTGGTTAATTAGTCATAGGGTCATTCTAACACATGGCTTGGTATAAATGAAATACATATAACTCATATTTGCTATGTTAATGAGTTATGTTTCAGTAATTTAGTTCATATTATATTACAAAACATTGAAGAGTGGCTATATCATGGCGAATAATACGGATATTAACTTAAACCAATTAGTCGATCCCAATTATGCGGACCTAATTATTGAGAATAACTCCCTTGAATCTTACTCTTATGCAACACAGACCACAGAAATCAATTACAAGTACTCTGTTATTAATTTGCATGCCAATCTGCTTAATAAGTGTAGTATTGGCAACATTTCCTATTTATCTTTTCCAAAATGCTATACGTTACAATCTGCAAAAGCCCTAGAAGAAACAGGAGTTAGCGGATTCAAAGAAATCCGAATTTCAATCTATACGGAGAAGGTACCTTAATCGGTATTATAGATACTGGAGTAGATTATGAAAATCCTGCGTTTCGTTATGAAGATGGTAAAACCCGTATCGTATCTATCTGGGATCAAACCATTAATGATAATACATCTCCTCCACTTGGATTTCCTTATGGTGCAGAATATAACAGTGACCTTATCAATACAGCATTGGATTCGGATACTCCCCTTAAGCAAGTTCCTTCTACTAATACAAATGGCCACGGAACTGCTATCGCTGGTATTATTGGTGGTACAGAAGATATTACAAACAACTTTAGCGGTGTTGTTCCACACGCAGAATTCGTTATTGTTAAATTAAAGCAAGCCAAAGAAATCACCCGCTATATGTTTAACATATCAAACGATACGGAGTGCTATCAAGAGACAGATATTATGTTTGGTGTAAAGTATGTCACTGCAGTAGCCATTCAATTAAGACGCCCCATCGCAATTTGCATCGCCTTAGGTACCAACCAAGGTTCACATAGTGGCCAAGAACCCCTTAGTTCTTACCTATCTTACGTTAGTCCCTTATCTGGTATTGGCATTACTATTGCAGCTGGCAATGAGGGCAACACAAGAAGACATTACTATGGAATGAATACTGTGGGTGTACCGTATGAAGAATTCGAACTCAACGTCGGCGAAAAAGATAAAATGTTCCCAATGGAAATCTGGCAACGTTCTCCACAGCGATTAGCTATCGATGTAATCTCACCAACTGGAGAACATCTACCGACCGTATATCCTGATATTACAAGCTGTTATCAGCATAATTTCATATTCGAGCCTACAAATATATGGATTAATAATGTAATTACAGAAAGTACTACCGGTGAACAATTAATTATGGTAAGATTTGAAAATGCAATGAGTGGAATATGGAAATTCAGACTCTATAATCTAGAAAATTCAGATTCAACATTTAATGTTTGGCTACCATCCGGTCCAATAATCTCAAAAGACACCTATCTCCTGAATTCGTCACCAAATACAACTATTACATCTCCCGGTGATGCCCTCCTACCAATAACACTTGGAGCTTATGATCCCGAAAAGGGTTCTATTTATATCTCCTCCGGACGAGGATATACCAGTACAGGCGCAATCAAACCTGACCTAGCATCACCAGGTTTCAATATTAAAGGACCTACTTTAACAGGTACTTTCACCGCATATTCAGGAACCGGTGTAGCCGCTGGATTCGCTGCCGGTATTGTTGCTATGATCTTACAATGGGGTATCGTAAATAATAACTTAAGTGATATTAACAGCGTCGAGATCAAAGAATTACTAATTCGCGGAGCTACTCGTGATCCAGATATAACTTACCCTAATAACGTCTGGGGTTACGGAGAGATTAATATATATGGTTTTTTCGATAAACTGCGACAATAACTTAAGCACTCTTGTAAGTTAATTGTAAGATTCACTTGCATTCTTACCTCTTATTGGTATAATATAATATCATAAAATTATAATACTACTATAATAGTAAGTTATGTAATATAATAAAGAGATTTTTGAATTACTTAGATAAGGCAAGCATCACTTGCTAGCGTGGAGGTTAATATGGAACAAAATTTATCGCTATACAAAATATTTAATTGTGTTGCAGAGGTCGGTAATATATCACGGGCAGCGAAGGAATTATATATTAGCCAACCTGCTATTAGTAAAGCTATTAGTAAATTAGAACAAAATCTTGAAGTTACCTTATTCACAAGAAATTCACGAGGAGTTCACCTAACAACCGAGGGCAAGATGCTTTACGAACATACTAAATCCGCATTTGAAACATTACAACTTGGGGAAGAAACGATTCGTAAAGTTAATGAACTTGGAATTGGTCATATTCGTATCGGTGTCAGTAGTACTCTTTGTAAATACTTATTAATACCTTATCTCAAGGAATTTATAGCAAAATATCCTCATATAAAGGTTACAATTGATTGTCAATCAACATTTCAAACCATGGAGTTACTTGGAAATCGGAAGATTGATATTGGATTGATTGCAAAACCCGAGCAACTACGTAATATAACCTTTTTCCCAATTGCAGAAATCGAAGATGGTTTTGTTGCAACGAAAACATATATGGATAATCTTAAACTCCGTGAGGCAGATGACCACTTTGATGTATTCAAATCAGCCAATCTAATGCTTCTTGATGAAGAGAATATAACCAGAATGTATATTGATAATTATTTCAGAACGTATCATGTAGAGACGAATAAGATTCTCGAAGTAAACAACATGGACTTATTAATCGAATTTGCAAAGATTGGTCTTGGAGTCGGTTGTGTTATTAAAGATTTCGTTCGAGACGAGCTAAAGAGTGGTGCCTTAATTGAAGTACCCTTCGTAGCCCCTATCTCAAAACGACAAGTAGGTTTTGCCTATGCAGCGAATGCAGAACCATCTGAATCTTTGCAGAAATTCATAGATTTTTACCAACAAAAGGAATAGAATACACCTCTTAATAAATTCATAAGATTTTCATAAGAATATTTCATCAATTCTTCCTCATATCTTAAAACATAATCTTTTGATTTGTGGTTTAATAGTATTAGAAATCACTAGTCTGTTTTGTTTTATATTTGAAAGGAATGAGAATTGTTATGTATATCTACGATACTAAGAAAGAACGATTGAATAAGATTAAGCTTCTTCTACTAAAAGCGATTGGAGAAGTACTTTTGCTTATATGTATCTTTGCTGGGGTTGGTTTTGGAATCGGAAAATTATTCGGATAAATTTTGATTAATTACTTAGAGGCATTTAGGAAACTCTTTTCCATGTTGACAACATATCTGTGTTTTAAGGCTGCCTACTACAATTTCCTTAAAATTGTGTTACTTACCCATACAAAAAAAACATTGTATGTGACGTAAACACAATTCAGGGAATTGTAACGGCAGACATAACACTATTGATATGTTTGTCAACATTATAAAGAATTTCGAAATTGCTTATTAATTACTAGCGATAAAAGAAGAGACAAATTTTTTATTATTGTGCATCCTAAAGCACAGTAATCATCAAATTTGTCTCTTTATTTTATTTACTACTCTTCCAAATCTTATATCCTTCGAAAGCGGATGGTAGTGCATATGACTCTATCACTTCCTCATAAGGAATGATTAGACAATTCTCATGTTGATTGGAATCCTCTTTTAAAGGAGAGTTATCCACAACAGCACTATAATCTTGCATTAATTGTCCACAAAACCGCTTCATTTGTTCACTATCCTTGTATTTTATGTGGAAACCTGTCATATGCCACTCCACATGACTAAAGATATGTTTTGCTTCCCCTAAGGAAGTTAGCTCTATATCTGCAAATTCCTTCTTAACAGATGATAATTTTAACATATCTTGTACCCTATCTATCGAACTCTTCCCTTCAATATTAGGCAATTCCCATAACCCAGCTAGCAACCCCTTACCGGGACGTTTATGCAATACGATCTTCCCATTGCATTCAAGTACGAACACTGTTTTTTCTTCTATTCTTCTTCCTTTTTTCTTTGGCTTAACCGGAATCTGTGATTGTAGATCCTTCTTAAATGCCATACACAGATGCATCACTGGACACTTCTCACATAATGGCCTTCCATTTGGTATACATATTGTTGCACCCAAATCCATTAATGATTGATTGAATGCCCCTGCTGCATTTTTTGGTGTGATTGCAGTAAAGTCTATCTCTAGTTGCTTCTTAACACGGGCTTTCGTGATATCATCAAAACTTCCAGCTAGACGCTTTGCAATCCTAAGTACATTACCATCTACTGCTGAAACAGGAATTCCATAGGCAATTGATGCAATTGCACCTGCGGTATAGCTTCCTATACCGGGTAACTTTAATAATTCCTTATAGGAGGCTGGTAAACTACCACCATATTCATCCACAACAACTTTGGCTGCTTTTTGAAGATTACGGACCCTTGTATAGTAACCAAGTCCTTCCCACAATTTTAGTAATACATCCTCTGACGCATTGGCTAAGTCTTCTATTGTAGGTAATGCTGTAAGAAAACGATCATAATACCCTCTAACTGCCTCAACTCTTGTTTGCTGTAACATAATTTCTGAAATCCATACATGATATGGTTCGGGCTCTAATCTCCACGGTAAGATTCTCGCATTTGCTTCATACCAGTCCACAAGATAAGGAACAATCTCTCCATATTCATATGATTTACTATCATCTATTGTATTCATTACAAGCCTCTCTTTGGTTGACATACATCGGTAACTGTTTCTATTAAGCTTAGGTCAACGGAGCCAAGTTGAACTGCCTTTACTGCGACCTTAATCTACTTAATGACCTTCCAAGCTTCAATTAATCTCTCAAGTGAAAATGAAGCATTCGCTGGACTAGTCGACGGAAGTTTTATTATATCACGACCTACTTTAGAAAGGCAATATCTAATATAAAGTTCAGACGATTTATTTCCATTTGCAAATATACGATTCACCTTAGAATGATCAAGTATAATAGATAAATCATTGGGAACTACATTCTTAATACTACTATCACTAGACCCACAAATTTCACAACTTTGAATCACATCCCATACTGCTATCTTATTCGCAAGTAAAAACTGTATCTTTTCCTCAATAGAAGAAGGCACATCTGTCTCACATACTGCGGCCAATACTTTCCAAAACCGATTCTGTGGATGATGGTAAAAGAATTGACCTTCCCTAGATTTTACCGAAGGGAATGTACCAAGTATCAGAATCCTAGAATCCTCATTAAAGATTGGTTGTATTGGGTGTACCACTGTATCAGACATATATGCCTCCTATATAACTAGCTAGAGTAGTTTGCAACTTTATTTCTACTCCATGCTCTCTATTTAATAGAGTTAATTTATTTTATCTCAAATTCTTGAATACCCATGAATCCTGGAGCTACTTCATATTTAGCAAATACAACTACAGGGTTACCAGCTTCATTAACATAGAACTGTGTATTCTCATCAATGCTAACAAATCCTCCTTCATCTTCTGTAAAATATGTCATATCCACATCTTCTTTAACTCTTTGTTTCATCTCTTCGCGAATTGCATGATTTACCTTGTTAATATAATCATCACCTAAGACGTCCTTCAATGTTATCACATCTCCAGTTGATAAATCAAGGGTATAGAAGAATTGCTCTGTGTAAGCGTTTGACCAGTCTTCATAAGAAGTAATTACGATTGAAATCATCTTATCGTTTTGTGCTTTTACTTCATAATCAACATTGGCGTGAATATTCTTCGCTGTGAACTCTTCTTCTGTACCACCAGTTTCTAGAAAGGCCTCTTTGTACTCAGTAATATGTGTTTCAGCTTCTTTGATATGCTCATCAACTAATGCCTCTATTTCTTTGTTAATATCAACTACTGCTTGTTTTACTTCCTCATTGTCGCTTTCCACTTCAATCTGTGGTACTTCTGCTTTAATTGTTCTATCTTCATTGGTATCTTCGTACGATCTGATCGTTAACACCTTGGCAACTGTACCTATAAAAGGTATATTCTCCACTCCTTTGGCGAATGATTCACTTGAATTTAATCCTATTATTAATACACTAAAACATGCTGCAATACTTACTCCTGTGCGGATAAAAATCTTCTTAGTTTTATTGCATGTTTTATAAACAACATTATTTTTCATGTAATCCATCTCCTTTTTCTTTTGGTTTTTCTCATAATCATTAAACACATCATTAACCATTTCATCTAATTGTTCTGGCATGGGAATTTGATTATACCCTTGCTTGCTAGTATTAAGGATTGTATCTTTTAATACATCTCTACCTTTATTCATAGTCAACCTCCTGTAATGCTTGTTTCAATCGTTTCAGCCCTGTATACAATCTTGATTTTACAGTACTTAGATTGGTGTCGGTTATTTTGGCTATCTCTCTTAATGATAGTTCATTATAGAAGCGTAAAATTACAACAGTCCTAACTTCATCCGCAAGAGTATCTAAAGCCTTTAATAAACCATCATCTCCCTCAAATCTATATTCCCTTGTGTACACCTCTTCTGGTATGTTTTCATCACCACAAACAATTTCTTTAGAATTCTTCCTTATAAATCCCAAACTTTCGTTGACAATAATTCTATAAAAGTAAGTAGATAGATACTTTAGATTTCTTATCTCCTCATAAGACTCTAGTAATTTGCAAATGCTATTTTGCACTACATCTAAAGCCGCATCTTCATTCTTAACATAAGAGAATGCTAGCCGATAGAATTTTTGTTGGTTTGAAATCACATACTCTTTTACTACTTCGTATTTATCTTTATTCATAAAAATACATAGGCTCCTTCCATTACCGCGCATGTATTTTTCTGCGCTATACAAGTTTGCGGCGCAGACACAAACTTGCTAAGCTACAAGTAAAAAACTTGCTAGCTGTTTTCTTAAGTCAATATCACCATCGACCTACATTCTTTAGATGATTTATTATATCAAAAAGTTTGTTATAGATATCAAAAAACTCATAGATTATCATAACCGATAATCCATGAGTCTTCTCTACACTCTTATTGCAGTATTGTCTTATTTATCATTTAAATATTCATATAGTTCTTCTATTGCTACAGTCGAATTCAAATCTAGGCAGATATTCCCTACTAGATTATATATATCCATCTGGCTGTGTCTAAAGTCCACAAAATCGGACAAGTACTGTTTATTCATATATGTTTGTAATTTTGTTAATGTTAGATTCTGTACGGAACCACCTGCATAGTAGCTCGTGTTCTTATATAGAAGCTTTGCCCCTCCAATGCCCTCCGTTATCAATGTAAAATAATAAATCTTATCTTCATCCGATAACTTGGTGTAATCTACATTAAGTCCTTGTGATATCATGTCCATGGCACTGACATATGATTTGTCGATATCTTTCGTTTCATCAATCAGTTTCTTTGTATTATATATATGCATAGCACCACCTACACATACAGCTACTAGTATACACAACATAACAACTCTGATCCATCGTCGTTTATGTTCTCTATTCCATTTAATTTTATTAATCATAACTGTTATCTCCCCTATAACAGCCTTCGTAATGTATGATGTATATTCTCCCCCTGAATTAAACAACCAAAACAGTCTATGCATACAGATAGTGCCTGCATAGACTGTTCTCCATTTAAAATGTGTTACACATTATACGTTAATTTCAGCTGTCATTCCTAAAATGTCTTTGTTTTCGCTTAATATTGGATTAATTACTTCTGTTATAAATTCTTCGGTTTGCATTGGCGCACAACCAACATATTTGCTTGGATCCATCGTTTTCTTCAATTCATCAAGTGACATGTTGAATGCTTCGTCAGCTGCAATAAGTTCTAATAAGTTATTATCTAAACCATTTTCTTTTACGTTCTTACCAGCTTCCATAGACAACTGACGAATCTTTTCGTGAAGTTCTTGTCTATCTCCACCCGCTTTAACAGCATCCATCATGATGTTTTCTGTAGCCATAAATGGTAATTCTGACATAAGTCGTTTTTCAATAACTTTCGGATATACTACAAGACCATCTACAACATTCAAGTAAAGATCTAAGATACCATCAACTGCTAAGAAACCTTCTGGAATACTAACTCTCTTATTCGCTGAGTCATCTAAAGTTCTTTCAAACCATTGTGTCGATGAAGTGATTGCTGGATTAAGCGCGTCTACCATTACATAATTTGCCAAAGAAGCAATTCTCTCACTTCTCATTGGATTTCTCTTATAAGCCATTGCACTTGAACCAATTTGGTTCTTTTCAAATGGTTCTTCGATTTCCTTCAGATGTTGTAATAAACGAATATCGTTAGAGAATTTGTGCGCACTAGCTGCAATTCCTGCAAGTACATTCAAGACTCTGGTATCTACTTTACGGGAATATGTTTGTCCTGACACAGGGAAACACTCTTTGTATCCCATCTTCTTAGCGATTGTGCGATCTACTAACTTAACTTTTTCATAGTCTCCATCGAATAACTCTAAGAAACTTGCTTGTGTTCCTGTTGTACCTTTCGAACCAAGTAATTTCATAGAATCAATTAGATAGTCAAGGTCCTCAAGATCTATTTTTAATTCCATTAACCATAACGTTGCTCTTTTTCCTACCGTTGTTGGTTGAGCTGGTTGGAAATGTGTGAATGCTAAGGTAGGTAGATCTTTATACTTCATAGCGAACTTAGATAATTCTGCAATAACATTGATTAATTTCTTCTTAACTAATTTAAGAGCTTCTGTCATTACAATGATATCTGTATTATCACCAACATAACAAGAAGTAGCACCAAGATGAATAATTCCTTTTGCTTTCGGACATTGTACGCCATATGCATACACATGAGACATTACATCATGTCTAACTAAAGCTTCTCTTTCCTTTGCAACATCATAATTGATATCGTCTTTGTGAGCCTTTAATTCTTCAATCTGCTCGTCAGTAATATTCAAACCTAATTCTTTCTCTGTTTCTGCAAGCGCAATCCAAAGTCTTCTCCAAGTACGGAATTTCATATCTGGTGAGAAGATATATTGCATTTCTTTACTCGCATATCTTTCAGACATAGGACTTACATATCTATCATTACTCATGTGTGTTTCTCCATTCATTTTGATTTGTTAACTCATTCTATTATTGGTCAAAGTCTCCACGAATATTATCTTTTGGTGGTTCTATTGGATAATTTCCTGTAAAGCAAGCGCTACAATACCCCATATCGCTACCTAACATTTCTCCAAGACGTTCGACATCAAGATAACCAAGTGAATTTGCACCTAACATATCACAGATTTGGTCTACTGTATTATTATGTGCTATTAATTGATCATCCGATGGTATATCTGTTCCGAAATAACAAGGGTATAAAAACGGCGGAGAACTGATTCTAACATGTACTTCTGTTGCACCGGCATTCTTAAGCATTCGTACGATTCTCTCACTCGTAGTACCACGCACAATCGAGTCGTCAATCATAACCACACGCTTACCTTTTACTACTTCTTTAAGAACATTAAGTTTAATCTTAACACTGGATTCTCTAACACTTTGCTTTGGTTTAATGAAAGTTCTACCAACATAACTATTTTTAACAAAGGCCATTCCATATGGAATTCCCGATTCCTCAGAATAACCAAGCGCTGCAGCATTACCAGAATCAGGAACACCAACAACGATGTCGGCATCAACTGGATACGTCTGCGCAAGAATCTTACCAGCCATAATTCTTGAGTTATATACACTAACTCCATCCATACAACTGTCTGGTCTTGCAAAATAGATATATTCAAAGATACATCTTGCCGTCTCCTGCTGACACATACTCGTATCTGATACAATTCCATCTTTCGTAATTGTTACAATCTCACCAGGTAATACATCACGTACAAATTCTGCACTTACTGCATCAAGTGCACAAGTCTCTGAAGCAAGAATGTAGCTATTATCTCTCTTACCAATAACTAGAGGACGGAAACCAAATGGATCTCTCGCTCCAATCAGTTTTCTTGGACTCATTATTATTAATGAGTAAGCACCTTGAATTTTATGCATCGCATTCTTAACTGCTGATTCAACATTCGCTACTTTAAGACGTTCTCTAGCGATATGATAAGCAATTACCTCTGAATCAATGGTAGTTTGGAAAATAGCACCTGTATATTCTAACTCATGACGAAGTTCTAATGCATTAATTAAGTTACCATTATGTGCTAATGCCAATGTACCTTTCACATAATTAAGCACAAGTGGTTGTGTGTTTTCTCTCGTGCTTGCTCCTGCTGTAGAATACCGAACATGTCCAACTCCAATATCACCTTTCAGACCTTCGATGCTTTCTGGTGTAAACACTTCATTCACTAATCCCATATCTTTGACTGATAACACTTTACCTTTTGGTCCGTTCGTGTCGGATACTGCAATTCCACAACTCTCTTGACCGCGGTGTTGTAGGGCAAACAATCCATAATAGATTGAAGAAGCCACATCATTACCATCTAAATCATAGATACCAAACACACCACATTCTTCATGTAGCTCATCTGATAACATACTGCTTAATTTGTTTTCACTCATTCTGGTTGTTCCCCTATTATTCTATTATTCTGCTATTTTATTGTTTAATACCTAATCTTTTAAATACTTCTTCATAAGCGTCTTCTACGTCACCTAAATCTCTACGGAATCTATCTTTATCTAATTTATCATGTGTTTCACTATCCCATAATCTGCATGTATCTGGAGAGATTTCATCTGCAAGAATAATTTCTCCATTACATCGTCCAAATTCCACTTTGAAATCGATCAAATCGATTCCACAAGAAGCGAAATACTTACATAATTCTTCATTTATCTTAAATACAAGTTCTGTAATTCTGTCAATCTCTTCTCTTGTAGCAGCTCCAATTGCAATTGCATAGTAATCATTAATCATTGGATCGCCAAGGTCATCATTTTTGTAACTGAATTCTAATGTAGGAGCTAACAGTTTTGTGCCCTCTTCAATACCAAGTTTCTTTGAGAAGCTTCCTGCTGCCACATTTCTAACTATTACTTCAAGTGGCACGATTTCCACTTTCTTAACAGCGGTTTCTCTATCACTAAGTTCTTCAACAAGGTGAGTTGGTACACCTGCTTTTTCAAGAATTTCAAACAAATGGTTACTCATTTTGTTATTAATAACACCTTTACCAACAATAGTTCCTTTTTTCAAACCGTTGAATGCAGTTGCGTCATCTTTGTAATCTACAATATATACACCCTCTACATCTGTTGTGTAAACCTTTTTAGCCTTGCCTTCATAAAGCATTTCTAATTTTTTCATCGTTTGCCACCTATCCTTTGATTCCCTATTTTGAGATTGCTACCAAGTAACAGTTACTATTCAGTTATTCAGTTATAATTCCGAATTACTCCAGTTAGTAGTGCGCTGTCTGCTAATTATGAACTAGCAGCACACTAGCTACTTTCAATTATAAACTAGCCAAAAAGATAAGCAATAGTTTTTTATATTTTTGTCAAATTATACGAAAAGGAAGTGGGTATTTAACTAGTTTTGTATACATTGATTAAGCCTATAAAACCAGTAATAAGGAGCACTTTTTAATCTTTTCAGCACTCCTTATAATCCTATTATTATTCAATTTCATGTATAAACTATTTAGAACTGGAAATTCAATCGCTTTTTGCTCTTCAGCCTAAAACCACTCGCAATTCGCTTCGCTACTTGCTCTTTTTCTAAAAATTACTCGCAGTTCGCTTCGCTACTTGCTCGTAACGTATAAGCTGCTCCGCAACTATTTCAGAGGGTCCCCCTCTGAAAGTAAGCCTACACCTATAAGGTGTAGACTTACTTATGCGTTATATTGTCGTAAATTTATAAATAGTTACATAATCATATTCTTGCTCTGCTTTGATTATCGAGGATGGGAAGTTTGGTGTATTACAAGCATTTGGATAAAATTGTGTCTCAAAACACACCCCGTCTCTTGCATTGTACGTAACTCCTCCTTTGCCAACTTCTTTATCTAAGAAGTTCGCAGTATAAAATTGCATACCTGGTGTATCTGTATACACTTCCATCTTACGTCCACTTACTTCATCAATCAATTCTGCTACAAGGTCAACATCAGAGGTCTCATGGTTTAATACATAATTATGATCATAACCATTTCCTTGCTTTAAAGGTTTGTAGTCAGCGTTAATATCTCTGCTAATTTCTTTTGCAGTTCTAAAATCCATAGGAGTTCCTTCTACATTATCAAACTCACCTGTTGGGATTAAATAATCATCTGTTGGTGTGAATTGATTTGCATTAATCCACACTTTATGGTTCATTGCGGAACCTGATGCATGTCCTGAAAGATTAAAGTAGGAATGGTTTGTAAAGTTTACTACCGTATCCTGATCAGATACCGCAAGATATTCTATTACTAGTTCATTATCCTCTGTTAACGTATACGTTACTGTCACGTCAAGATTTCCTGGAAATCCCTGCTCCATATCTGGACTCAATCGTGAAAACTCAATTGTTGATGACCCTTCATCTTCATAATATTCTGCTTCATAGATGAATTTGTTAAAACTTTTACTTCCAGAATGTAAGTTATTATTACCATCATTCTTCTCAAGCTCATATGTCTTACCATTGATTATAAAGGATGCATTACCAATACGGTTAGCATGTCTTCCAATGAAAGATCCAAATCCCGGTGAATTCTTAGTATATTGATCAAGATTATCGTATCCAAGAACTACATCCTCTAATTTTCCTTTTGCATCTGGTACGAATAGATTCACGATTGTTGCACCATAATCGCTGAATACCACTGTCATTCCTGATTTGTTCTTAAGGGTATAAAGACTTGCTGTCTCCCCATCATTTGTCTTACCAAAGACCGTTTTCTTAATGTTCATACTAATTCTCCTTTTATATTCCAAGTCTATTTCGCCAACTACGTACTCTTTGTTATGGAGAAGAGTATCGCAATTGACTATCCATGTCTACTCTTATTATACATTATTTTATATAAAAGAACATAAATCATTTCAATAATATGAAATATTTTCTTTTATAGATCTTAGTTACCTGATGTTTCTATTTCTTGTTCGTTATAATCCTTTGCAACACTAGTTTAATTATATTAGATACATCGGTTAATAGCGCTGCTTTCTCCTTCGTCCACTGAGAATCTGCATTACGATCACAGAATGCTATAATGACATTCTCACTCATCTCAAATTCAAACATAATCATTGCCAAAGTTTTCACTCTACGAGAACGAAATTGTCTTTGTAGATATTGTGGTATCTCTTTTTGCTGATAGATAACAATATTGGTATGTTTAAATGTGTTTACTAACTCTTCGCACTCACTTAAATTAAATTTTTCATAAGCCTGTGTAACTTTGCGATTCTCTTCCCCTTTACTATTCCATTCAACCTGCTTTTCATAATAACTTAATTCATTTATTTGACGAAACAATAAGATTTCTCCAACATAAATATACTGTACAAGATTGTGAATAATTTTGTTCAGTGCACTATATAAATCGTCCTCCGTTAATGCAATCTCTAATTCTCGACTTAATAAGTAACCCTTAGTTTGTGCTATCTTAAGTTGTGCTTCTGCATTCACTCGTCTATCTCTTTCCCTTAATAATTCTATGTTTTTTCGTACTGAACTACATAACCTTTCAACTATATCATTAAGAAAAATCATCATTGGTGAATCAAGTGGTACTTTTTCTTTTACTAGAATATCAAGTAAGCCGATACATTTATCATCAACGTTAAATGGAATGCCATACACGTACACCTCATTTACGTTATCGTATACATAATTCGATTCTCTATTCTTTACCAGCTTATATAAGTTACGAAAAATTTTTCTACCTTCGCGATTCTCGTAGTATTGATAGAGCTCCTCCTCAATATAAGGTTTCTGTATTATATTGCAAAGTGTCCTCCCTACATAATCTGTTATCGTACAACTTATGTTCATCATATCAGAAAAACTTTTTATAGATACCAACAACTCATCGATATTAAACAAATCGGTAAATCGTACTGATTTAATTAGAATTTCACCTTTTTTAATTGCTTCAAATTTCGCTTGCAAAGCATCTTGACTTACTTCTAACTCTTTTTGAAGAGTTTTAACTCCTGATATATCTCTGAGTGTACAATCAATATAATGATTTTTCTCTAAAACTTCCTCCGAATCCATATACACACAGGAACCCTTCACCCAAACAGGTGATCCGTCTGCTTTCCTAATATGGTACTCCATCTCAACTCTTCTTGTACCTTGTTTTTTACTACTCATGAATTCTTGTACCACACTTTTCATATCCTCTTTCATTACAAGGTCACGAAAAGTAATATTCTTTAGATAGAAATCTTTACTGTCATACCCTAATTTCTTAATATTTGGAGTCACATATTCTACTGACCAATCATCATCTAAGCGAATGCGAAAGAATATGGAATCATTGATCGCCAGTAATTTTGTTAGTCTACTTTTTTCATATTTTAGCCAAAGAATCTCTTCATCAAAATCCTTTTTACTAAGCAACAAATGATAAAATCCTAAGATTCCCACCACGGTACCATTCTTGTTTATAATAGGAATTCGATGAATATTAATAAATCTTCCTTGTTCATTCTTTGGTTGAATTAATTGCATAACATTCCAAAGCGGTTGCTTTGACTCAATAACCATAGTCTCATTCTCAATTAGTAATCCTGCTGATTCATTATCAAATTGGCTTTCCATATTTTCAAATCTTATACCTCTTGTTTGGATATCCTCTCTGCAAAAATAATTTACACTTTTTAGATTTAGTTTCTTATCCTTCCAGAATAGCCTAGGAACATGATTTAAAAATTTATCACCAAAACTTTGATTGTCTGTATAGTCTAGTAGCATAATTACAATATGTTTTCCATCAAGTACTATTGAATTTACTTCTATGTCGATACGTACCTCACGAATTCCTACCAGTATAGGAATATCTAATAATATATCTGTCCCTCTTTCCAAAGCTTGTTGCGATACCTGTGATCTTAACTTTAAGTCAGGCATATAACGTAATAACTTACCCTCCGGTACTAAGATATCCTTCGCTCTCTTATTAATTGCTATAATCCTACGTGTTTCATATATATAAATTACTACTGGAAATTGAATAAAATCCACTAGCTGTTGATATTTTAATCTTTCCCCTATCTTCATACCTGCCTCCTCTCACTTGTTATTTATTAAGCTACAATATCCGCATGCCTTTTTAACCGAAAGACAATATTGGCAGGGATTATCAAATATCTTCTTACAATCTTCGCTTATAGATTGCATACCAATCATAAAACCGCATATTGTATTTTCTGGTATAAATTGCATAGTATCATTTAGTGTAACTCCTAACTTCCTACCATTAAGTAGTTTGTATAATTTATCACTATCCAACAAATCTATTCCAAAATATCCTGGACCAAGAATAGGGGTGAATACCCTCTTTCCAGACTGTATCTCTTTCCTCTTATATTCTTCAATTATATGGTCACGAAATCCTTGTAAGGCAGCATATTTCCACGCTGTCTCATAGTACTGATCTAGCAAGTCCAACCTTTGTTTATTGCTTGTAACTGCACCTATATCTCTATTGTCATCTTCAATAACAGTTACAATAAATGCTAATATAGATTTTATATCATGAAAACTATCTTGTTCAAATAAATTAGCATGTATTTTCTCTTCGCCTAGCACTAATTCTCCATTTCCCACACGAAAATCAGTAGGGGTAAGGACCTTTGATACACTACAAATCTTACAGGTTTGTGTTAACTTTTGAAGAATCTCATTGGATATTTTTCTTTCTTCGTCATTCAAAAGACTGTTCCCTTCCAATTGATTAAAGTATTCCTCTATGCTATAATTATTAAGCTTCTCTTCTTGATAGATACAGTTATCCACTCGTACTTTCCTTTCCATTTACATAAAACATAATACTATATATCTTAACAGAGTATGTTTTGAAAAACACAATTTCATAGTTATATAAAAAACACTGCCTCCATTAGTATGTAACTAATAATGAGGCAGTGTTTAGTACAACTTAACACAGATTAAATTGTATAAGTAATCAATCCATTAAAACAATATAGCTATTTCTGTATAAAAATTAGACAATTTATATATTAGAAAAAGGTACACTGATTAAATTGCTTGATTATAATCTTGTTACGTTTGTAGCTTGAGGTCCTTTAGCTCCGTTAACGATATCGAATTCTACTCCTTGTCCTTCTTCAAGAGATTTAAATCCCTCCATGTTAAGACCTGAGTAGTGCACGAATACATCGTTACCTTGTTCATCAGAGATGAAACCGAAACCTTTTTGATTATTGAACCATTTAACTGTACCTTTCATATTCAATTCCTCCAAAACAAATAATAATATATGTTGCACCTAGCAACTAGGCATATAATAACATTTTTCCTAAAGATTGTCAATATATTTTTCATTCAACATCGGAAATCGGTATTAATACTCATATAAGTGAATAATATGTCGCAAATTGTGCGACATTAATAAAATAATTTAATAATAAGTACACTTAACTTTACTTTGCTAGCACAACATAGCAACTAATTGTTGCTTTAATAAAATGATACTTTTTGTTGCTTTTAAAGTCTTTTTCATATTAAATTGGTATAATAGGGTAAATTAGTCTTGTATTATCGAATATAGGAGGAATATATGTCATCTGATAACTTATCGCTCTCACAAAAACTCAGAGAATTGCGTACGAATCATGGGTATACACAAAAATATATTGGCGATTACTTAAACATTACAAGACAAGGGTATGCACATTATGAAAAGGGTGGACGGACGCCTGACAATCAAACCTTATTACAGCTTGCAGTTCTATATAATTTGAGCATAGATGAATTGATAAATAATAGCCTTATTCCAAGCACGCTTCACGAAGAAGCACCTTATTCTACATATGAACGCTTAAATATCGAGAATTCTAAAACGAAAGGTATCATTCAACCTAGTAATTCTATAGAAAAAAATCTACTGCAAAATTTTAGGCAACTTCCCCCCAACATACAATTAGACATACTTGAGTATGTTAAATATCGACGTTATAAAAACCAAAAGCAATAGATTTCATATCTATTGCTTTTGGTTTTTATAAGTTTGTCGCGCAATTTTTACTTATATTTCCCAAATCGCAAAACTCCTTACCGTACAGTAAAGAATTATAGCGGCTTGTACTATCAATATTGCTGGCATTCCTATTGTAAAGGTTTTGTGTTTTGTCTTATGTCTAAACTGTTTCATACCTAGGATGCTGCCGATACTTCCACCGAGTATAGCTATAAGAAATAATGTCTTTTCTGGTATTCTCCATGCACCACGTTTTGCCCTACTTTTATCGATTCCCATAATAGTAAATCCGATGATATTCATTACTACTAAGTATATCAGTATCGCTAAAGTACTGTATTTACTTATGTATTCTAGAAAAGTCATACATACCTCCATAATCTATTAATCTAATTCGAGAATGCAGAAAAGAACGCCTGTATAATATCGCGTTCTTTTTTACTACTATAAATAATGCAAAGAGCAAAACTCTCTAAAATTACAATATGCTTCTTAATTGACGTACTATGAATAAGAAACAATAGTGAAACACCTATAGTACTTCTTAGTGTGCACTGAATAGACAAGGAAGGCGAAGCATGGACGCCGAGCCAGCCATCGATGCGGCAGGATGCCGCATCGATGGCGGTTCCATATCTTTTCTATAACATAACGTGCACACTTAGAAGCACTGAGGTGTGTAGCGTGTTTTGTTTCATAGTATGTCAGTTAAGAAGCCTTAGTAAAAGTATATAGAGTTTTGCCTCTCAAACTTTCTATCTTCTATTCTTCAGTTGATTCAGCTGCTGCTTCTACTACTTCTTCTGAAATCTCAATTCCTAGTTCCTCTAATTGTTTTTCCTCAACAATATTAGGTGCATCTGTCATTAGACATGAGGCATCTTTTACTTTTGGGAATGCAATTACATCACGGATACTATCTTCTTTTGCCATTAACATTACAAGACGGTCAAGACCATATGCAAGTCCAGCATGTGGTGGTACACCATATTTGAATGCATTTAATAAGAAACCAAAACGATCGTATGCATCTTCTTTGCTGAAGCCTAATACTTCAAACATCTTCTCTTGTATATGGTTTTGGAAGATTCTCACGCTACCGCCACCAATTTCAGTACCGTTTAATACGATATCATAAGCTTTCGCTCTAACTTTTCCTGGTTCGGTATCTAATAATTCAAGATCTTCTTCCATTGGCATTGTAAATGGATGATGCTTTGCAACATATCTTCCTTGCTCTTTTGAGTACTCAAGTAATGGGAACTCTGTTACCCATAAGAAATTGTATACGTTCTTATCAAGTAAGTCTAAGCTTCTTGCAATTTCAAGACGTAAATTACCAAGAACATCGAATACGATATCATCTTCATCTGCTGCGAATAGTAATAAGTCACCTGGCTTACCTTGCATAGCAGTAACTAAAGCATCTAATTGTTCTTCTGTCATGAACTTAGCAAAGGAAGATTTGTATGTTCCATCTTCATTGATAGCTAAGTAAGCAAGACCTTTTGCGCCAAAGCCTTTAGCGAATTCTACTAAAGCATCAATCTTCTTACGAGGCATTGTACCTTGTCCATCTGCATTGATACCTCTTACAGAACCACCTTTTTCAAGGGCACCTGTGAATACTGCAAATCCGCAATCTTTCACCACATCTGATACATTCTTAAGCTCCATGCCAAAACGTAAGTCTGGTTTATCAGAACCGAAACGATCCATAGCTTCTGCATAAGTCATTCTACGGATTGGTAATTGAACATCAATACCGATAGTTTCTTTGAACATTTTTTGTAATAATCTTTCATTTACAGCGATTACATCATCTACATCTACGAAAGATAATTCCATATCGATTTGTGTGAACTCTGGTTGACGATCCGCACGTAAATCTTCATCACGGAAACATTTAACGATTTGGAAGTAACGATCATATCCAGAACACATTAATAATTGTTTGAATAGCTGTGGAGATTGTGGCAATGCATAGAAATTACCTGGATGAACACGGCTAGGAACAAGGTAATCTCTTGCACCTTCTGGCGTACTCTTTGTAAGCATAGGTGTTTCGATTTCAAGAAATCCTTCCTCTGCAAGGAATTGTCTCGTTAGGGTAGCCACATTACTTCTCATAATCAGATTTCTTTGAAGATCTGGTCTTCTAAGATCTAAGTATCTATATTTCAGACGTAAGTCTTCTTTTGTATTGCTTTCTTCTTCGATTGGGAAAGGAGGAGTTTCTGCTTCCGATAAAACACGTAGCTCAGTTGCACGAATCTCAATCTCACCAGTTGCCATATTCTCATTCACAGCGCCTGAACGTGCTTCCACTTTACCAACAACTGCAACAACGAATTCACTTCTTAATTTACCTGCTTTATCAAATCCATCTGTTCCGATGTCGTTTTCGTCGAATACGATTTGAAGAAGACCAGAACGATCTCTTAAATCTACAAAGATAAGACTTCCTAAATTCCTTCTCTTTTGTACCCAGCCCATTACAGTTACAGTTTCACCGATATTGGCTTTTGATACTTCTGTACATCTGTGAGTTCTTGATAACCCACGCATTGATTCTGCCATGTTGTAATCCTCCATATACTCTCAAAGTAATTTATATCTAACTAAAGTAATAATATTACTTTAGTTAGATTATTACTTTTAATATTGTCATAGTTATTCACTTTTTCCATTTGATAATAACTTTATTATATATGAAATGCAAGCGAATTTTAGATTCTATAAAAAATATGTTTCAATCTTATTCAGATCTACTTCTACTTGTTCATGTGACTCCATGTTTTTTATAGTTGCTTTGTTAGCAGTTATTTCATCTGCACCAATGATTACTGTGTTCTTAGCTCCAATTTTATTGGCATATTTCATCTGAGCCTTCACACTTCTGTCCATATAATCTGTCTCAACAACAACGCCTTCATCTCGTAATTTGTTAACAATACGATAAGCTGCTGCTTTTGCTTCTTTGCCAAGAATACCTACGTATAATTCAGGTACAGTTTCTGGCTCAAGTTCTACTCCCTCTTTTTCAAGGAAATAGATAATTCTCTCTATACCCATACCAAAGCCAACACTTGGGATATTCTGTTTTTCATCGATTTCATGAACAAGGTTATCATATCTTCCACCACCGCATAAGGTGAATCCTTCCTCATTAACGAATTCAAAAACTGTCTTTGTATAATAATCAAGCCCACGAACAATTCCTGTATCAATTTCATATGGAATTTGTAGTTCATTTAATAGGCTTTGTAATTCTTCAAAATGTTCTCTACATTCATCATCAAGATAGTCAATTGTTCTTGGTGCATTTTTTACAATTTCTTTACAAGTAGGCACTTTACAATCAATAACACGAAGTGGATTTTTAGCCATTCTCTCAATACAAGTTGAACATAACTTTTCTTTGTGTTGTTCAAGATAAGCAAGAAGTGCATCATTGTATGTTTTACGGCAATTTGCACATCCAATACTATTAATGTGTAATTTTGCATTCTTTAAACCGATTTCTCGAATAAATGTAGTAATTAATGTAATTAGTTCAACTTCCGCTAATGGGCTCTTTGAACCTACGAATTCAACACCAAATTGGTGATGTTGACGTAAACGACCACTTTGTGGTTGTTCATAACGGAATGCTGGTGTCACATAGAATAACTTAGTTGGGCCACTTTCCGCATATAGATTATTCTCTAAATACGCACGAATTGCACCTGCTGTACCTTCTGGTTTAAGAGTAATACTTCTATGTCCCTTATCCTCGAAGGTATACATTTCCTTTTGCACAACGTCTGTTGTTTCACCAACACCACGCTGAAATAACACGGTATGTTCGAATACTGGAGTAATAATCTCTTTAATATTATAAGCTTTACATAACTTTCTTGCTAATCCTTCTATTAAAGTTCTCTTATGCATATTACTTCCATACCAGTCCTGGGTACCTTTTGGTCTTTGTGTAATCATGTGACTCCTCCTTTATCTCTCATAAAAATAACCATGCGCTTACCATAATACTAATACCTGTTACATTATTAACTTTAATTTTTCATGTTGTCTATTGCTCTCTATAATACTCTTTATTTTAACAAATTCTGCCGAGTGAACCATTTCTAAGAATGCTAAGAAGATTTCCATATCAAAGTTCTTAACTTCATCAATCATTAATTCCACTGCAGTTTCTATTTCAAAGGCTTCTCTATATGGACGGTCTGAGACTAATGCGGCAAAAACATCACAAGTACGAAGTATTCTAGCACCTTTTGGAATATCATAGCCTTTTAGATTATCCGGATATCCTGACCCATCAAAATTCTCATGATGGTGGTAAATCGACTCTAAAATCAATGGTGAAAACTCATACTTACTAAGTATATCATAACTAAATTCGGAATGCTTCCGCACATATTTCATTTCTTCAATTTGTAAGACATTCTTTCTCCGTCCATAAAGGTACTTACTTAGACGTAACTTTCCAATATCATGTAGCAGACCAGCTTTGGCCATTTCATAACAATAGATGTCTTCCATATTCAACTTCATAGCTAAAAGTCTTGCCAAATTACTTACAATGATACCATGCCTAATGCCCTCAACCAAATCCTCATTGGCTATATCGGCCATTTCATCATTGTACTGAAGCTCTTCTATCGTTAGAAAATCAACCATTCTTCGCACCTCTTTCTCAAATCATGTCATTACTTCGCCTTACGGCTAACAAAAAATCCAGGATAAAAGCAATTATCGTAGTTGTTTAGCATTCTCAGAAAGAACTTTCTCTTTCCTTTCAATCATTTCATCTACCCTTGCTATATAATCGGTCACGCTCTTAACATTCTCAGCACGTTCAATACGGTATCCGTCAGGGAAAACAAATTTAGAAGCTGCTCCCGCTCCAAGAGCAAGTATCGTTTGCTTCTCTTCCATTATCAGAATATTATAGATTCCTTCTTTTCCTTCTCTTGCATATCCTATGTTCTCAAGATTTTCTGCCATATTCTTTTGCCTATATAGATAATATGGTTTATACTCTGCTTTCTTGGTATATTCAAAACATACATCAAGCATACCCGATACGTCTTTTGCTTCCAATCCGCTATATTGATCTTTGTAGATATTCAAATTCGCAGCACGTTTTATTGCTAGTGTATGAACCGTTAAACTATCTGGTGATAGCTTATCAATCTCACGTAACGTATCTTCTACATCTTCTTTTGACTCACCTGGTAAACCAATAATAATATCCATGTTAATATTATCATGGCCTTCTTCTCTGGCTATAGCAAAGGTTTCTCTAATTTGATCAACAGTATGTTTTCTTCCAATCAAATCAAGTGTTTCTTGTTTCATCGTCTGTGGATTAATAGATATTCTTGTGACGCCCTGTTCTTTGAGAATGCGAAGCTTATCTCTTGTAATACTATCTGGTCTTCCCGCTTCCACAGTAAATTCCTTTACATGTGTAAAATCGAATTCCTCACGAATCTTATTTAACAATCTCTCTAACTGCTCTTCGTTCAATGTTGTTGGCGTACCGCCACCTAGATATACGGTTGTTAATCGTTTATTCGGACAGGCATTCTTAGCATATTCGATTTCTTTGAATAGCGCGTCGATATAAGCATCAACTAGATGCGAAAATCTCTCTAATGAATAAGAGGCGAAAGAGCAGTACAAACAAGTACTTGGACAAAACGGTATTCCAATATAGATACTGTACCCATTCTTATAATCAATCTCCTCTAGAATCCTATGTTCTCTTGTAACGATGTCCATACACAATTCTGTCTTCTCTTTGCTACAAAGATACTGATCATACATAAAACTTTCAATCTGATCTAGTGTTTCTCCCTGCTCTAACTTTTCCATTGCAAGCTTAGTCGGGCGGATTCCTGTTAAGGTTCCCCACTGTAAGGTTTGCTTTGTTACCTCAGATAATACACTATATAGTAATCGCTTCAGAACATTTTTCTGATTCCTACGCTCATCATCAAGAACCGTATCTGATTTCGATAAGATAGGTATTCCATTCTCACTGAATGAAATACCTATCTGGTTCTTATCATACGATACTGCTAACACACGTTCTGCTTCTTTTTGATCATCAAACGTGATATCTTCTTTTGGGAAGAATGCCTTGGTCAATGATTGTATATCATATTCAAAATCTATATTAATTAATTTAATCTGTATCATAATTTCACACTTTACACCAATCTGCACTAGGCTGCTAAGCCTATGTGCGTATAAATACTAATGTGAAAGTGCTCTTCTTTCACACTTTACACCAATCTGCACCAAGCTGACAAGCTTGTGTGCTTATAAATACTAATGTGAAAGTGCTCTTCTTTCACACTTCACCAATCTGCACTAGGCTGTTAAGCTTCAAGATATGGGTTACTCTTTCTCTCATAGCCCATTGTTGAAGATTCACTATGTCCTGGTAATACAATCGCATCATCTATAACTGGTTTTAGCTTTTCGCATACAGAATGAATAATTTGTCCCATGTTACTTGTTGGTAAATCAGTACGTCCCACTGTTCCACGGAATAATGTATCACCTGTCACTAGAACCTTTTCATCTTTGAAGTAATAGCACATACCACCTTTTGTATGTCCAGGGGTTGCAATCGCCTCAATGTTAAATCCTGCTAACATGAATGTTTCACCATCTTGTAAATAGTTGCTCGCATCAACAGAGAACGATTCACCAGTAAAATCAAGAGAAAGATTAAAACTATCGTTTAATAATACCTCTTGCTCTTCTTCATTAGCATATACCGGTATTGCATATGCACTTACAATGTCTTTAACAGCTAATATGTGATCGAAATGGCCATGTGTTAACAAGATTGCAACTGGTTTTAAATTATCCTTAACAATTCTTGCTTCAATAAGCTCTGTATTACTGCCTGGGTCAACTATAATACATTCTTTTGTACCTTGATTTGTTAACATGTAGCAATTTGTCCTAACAGGGCCAACAACACATGTTGAAATCTCCATTTTACCTGCTTTCATATCTTAATACCTGCTTTCTATCTGTGGGTCCAAACAAAGGTTAAGTCCGTACCTTACTGCAAAAGGTTAACCTGTTGTTCTTTCTATATCAAGTACACTTTCAATATTACGTATCTTACCTACAATAATCTTTAGTTGTTCAACACCATGTATCTCGAACGCTACATTAATAGTAGCTGTTCCTTGCTTACTTGTACGAACTGTCATTGAGGTAACATCAATTTTGCTTTCTGTAAAGATTTTGGATACATCTAAAAGTATACCATTTCTATTGTTTGCATAGATCTTAATCTCAGCAGTATATAAATCATTCATGCCTTTATCTACTAACATGGACCATTCTGCATCGATTAGTCTTACTCTGTCTTCTTCTGGTAAATTCATAACGTTAATACAATCTGTTCTATGAATTGATACACCGCGCCCCCTTGTAACAAAACCAATAATTTCATCACCAGGAACAGGAGAACAACACTTTGAAAAACGTACTGCAACATCGTGTATTCCTTCAACAACAATACCATTCTTTGATTTTACAACCGATGCAGGTTTATTATCTCTAACTTCTGCTATTGTCTCAAGCACTTTCTCGTCAGTAATATCTTTCTTTTGTTTCTTTTTGTACTCTTCTAACAATTTATTAACGATTTGACCTTCTTTTAATCCTCCATGACCAACTGCTGCATATACGCTATCCCAATCACGGAAACCGTATTTTCTCATCGCTTTTGCCATGAATTCCGTCTTAAGAAGATCGCTTAATACGATATTCTTGTTTTTGCAATACGTAGTAATCATATCCTTACCACGATTAATATTATCTTCTTTTAATTCGGCCTTGAACCACTGGTTAATCTTGTTCTTTGCTTGTGTACTCTTAACAATACTTAACCAGTCACGACTTGGTCCACGTGAATTTTGAGATGTAATAATCTCAATACGATCACCGTTTTGTATCTTATATTCAATCGGTACAAGCTTACCGTTCACTCTAGCTCCTACCATCTTATTACCTACCGCACTATGAATACTATAAGCAAAATCAATTGGAGTAGAACCATTTGGTAAGTTCTTAACATCACCAGTAGGGGTGAAGCAATATACACTCTCAGAGAATAAATCAAGATCACTCTTTAACAAACTAAGAAATTCCTTATTATCTGACATCTCTCTTTGCCATTCAAGGATTTGACGAAGCCATGTTAATTTTGCCTCTTCCCTATCTCTTGTGTTCTTACCTTCTTGATTTTCTTTATATTTCCAGTGGGCTGCAATACCATATTCAGCAGTACGGTGCATTTCATAGGTACGAATCTGTACCTCAAAAGGTTTACCTTCTGGTCCAATTAGAGTAGTATGCAAAGACTGATACATATTAGCCTTCGGCATTGCAATATAATCCTTAAATCTCCCCGGTATTGGTTTATACATCTCATGTATGACACCAAGTGCTGCATAGCAATCCTTCACAGATTCTACAACAATACGAACAGCAAACAAATCAAAGATTTGATCTAATGTCTTATTCTGATTCACCATCTTCTTATAGATGCTGAAGAAATGTTTTACACGTCCATCAATCTTTGCTTCTATATTAGATGAAATAATATGATTCTTAACTTCTGTTACAATGGATTGTATGAACGACTCTCTCTCACTCTTTTTAGAAGCAATCTTTAGAATCAATCCTTGATATACTTCTGGTTCTAAGTATTTCAAAGACAAATCATCTAACTCTACTTTGATCTTGGATATACCAAGTCTTTGAGCGATTGGAGCATAGATATCCATTGTCTCTCGAGCTTTTTCTCTTTGTTTCTCCGGCTTCATATATTGAAGTGTGCGCATATTATGCAGGCGGTCAGCTAACTTAATCAAGATAACACGAATATCCTTCGCCATAGCAAGGAACATCTTTCGTAAGTTTTCTGCTTGAATCTCAATTTTATCTTTTGAATAATTCAACTGTGTTAACTTTGTTACGCCATCTACTAATAAAGCTACTTCTTCACTAAATAGTTCGGTTATTTGTTCTGTAGTTAATACGGTATCTTCCACAACGTCATGAAGAATCCCCGCAACTATTGTTTCTTTATCAAGTTCTAACTCTGCTAATATGATTGCTACACACAATGGATGTATAATGTATGGTTCCCCAGATTTTCTCTTTTGGTCTTTATGTGCGTTATAGGCCAAGTCATAAGCCTTTTCAATCATGGAAATGTCCGCAGATGGGTGATATCCTTGTATTGTATTAATTAACTTATTATACAATATTTCAGGTTCCGTAAAATCCGCTGGAGCTGTAATATCAGAGAAATCATCTCCTACAATATTCATATCCTCTTGTTGTTGTTTACTATCCATGAAATCACCACCTATTCCTGCGTCAAATCTATTTATAGTTTCGTAAGTACTAGTATCGGAACTACTTTTAACATGCTTAATTTTCTTCCGATAAGTTATACCATTTGCTACCCTAATCTAATCCTTTATGTTTAATAATTAATTATAAAGAAAAGAGTACAAAAAATCAATAAAATAATAGAATAATGTCACTTATTACTAAAAAAGTGAGCCTTAGCTCACTTCTTTAATAGGCATATCCATCTTATTAGCCTTATTTACCTTCGTATTTAATGATAGATACTACATCGTATCCTTCTAATTTCTTTCTTCCTTCTAATCCTTCTAATTCCATTAAGAATGCAATACGAACAACTTCTCCACCTAATTGTTCTACTAACTTAACGATTGCTTCGATTGTTCCACCTGTAGCGATTAAATCATCGATGATAACAACTTTTTCTCCTGGTTTAATGGCATCTTTGTGAAGTTCAACGATAGCTGTTCCGTATTCAAGATCATATTCCATCTCTACTGTTTCACGAGGCAATTTACCTTTTTTTCTAGCTGGAACGAATGCTTTATTCATGTTGTATGCAACAGGAACACCAAAAATGAATCCTCTTGATTCTGGTCCAAGTACAATATCAAAATCTATATCTTTCAATTCTTCCATTATAGAATCTATTGCTAATTTAAGCCCATCACGATCTTGTAATACACTTGTTACATCTCTAAAGATTATTCCCTCTTCTGGGAAATCTTTAATACTTACTACGTAATCTTCTAATTTTTTCATTAATGGTCCTCCATATACTATGTCTCTAACTATATTACCAACACAAACCCTTTTGCGTCACAATACACGTTCTTTTTCAACAATATATTATTATAACACCGCCAATTCTTGTTGGCAACCCTAAAACATTTTTCAAACCTTATCTATGTTATTGAATTCCTTGAATAATGATTTGTGGTGTTTTCACACCATTGTATTCATTAATATTCGGATAATACAAAGCGGATATTTTGATTTGATTAGGAATACCCTTATATAATTTATCTACTTCATTATTGCCATATTTATCAATGAGATATTCATTGAATTGATCAATTTGATTAAAATACAAGGCATCCATTCTCTTTCCATATTGATTCTCTACTTTTAGTTTCAAGGTATTACGATTCTTCCCTAAGATATCCGCCTTAATAATCGTAAGATTCTTCTCGGCGAACACGGGCTTTTCATTACCTTTTCCAAACGGCTCAAGTAATTCCAGTTCTTCAACAAGTTCTTCTTTCACATAGCCAAGTGGCATTACTACGTCAATGGAAATCTTATTAATAAAGTCTTCCTCCGTAAGTGTGGTTCTCTGGTTCAATGCTAATCGAAGCGGTTCCACATTCTCTTCTTTTAATGATAATCCGGCAGCCATAGGGTGACCGCCAAACTTACCTAAGTATTCTTTGCATTTTGTAAGTTCTTCAAACATATTATACTGTTCAATGGAGCGAGCTGATCCTTTCACCCCTTCGTGGGCTTTGGTTAATACAATGGCTGGCTTATGATATCTCTCGCGGATTCTTCCTGCAATAATCCCTGCTAAACTTTCATGACAATCCGGTAGATATACAACCAATACTTTATGATTAATCAAATCTGTTGTCTCAATTATCTCAATCGCTTCTTCCACACCTCTAGCCGTCATATCCTTACGCTTGTCGTTCAGTTCTTTTAACTGAGCAGCTACTTTTCTAGCCTTCTCGTCATCTTGTTCTAATAATAAAGACAAACCAATCTTCGCAGTTTCAAGACGACCAGAAGCATTCAGACAAGGCCCAATAATAAATCCAAGATGGTATGCTGATAATTTAAATGTATTAATCTGATGAAGCTCCATCAAAGCAAATAATCCTTTATTATCCGTATTCTTTAATAGTTGCAGACCATATTTAACAATAACGCGGTTCTCATCAACCAAATCCATAACATCACATACCGTCGCTATAGAAGCGTACGCCAATAGCTTCTTCGATTCTTTCTTATCCACATGAAATCTCTCATATAAGACTTCTATCAACTTAAATGCTACAACTGCTCCACATATTGATGGAAAAGGATAGTTGCAGTCATGCTGTTTCGGATTCACAATTGCATCAGCAGGTGGTAAAACCTCAGTTCTTACCACCTCGTTCTCAACAAAAGGAATGTCATGATGATCTGTAACAATAACTGTCATACCAATTTCTTTCGCATAGCCAATCTGTTCGATAGCTGCAATACCATTATCACAAGTAATAATCGTATCTATCCCTGCTTCCTTAGCAGCTTTAATAATATTTATGTTAATACCATATCCGTCTTTCATTCGTTCTGGTATCTCATAATCCACGTTAGCACCGACACGACTTAAGGCTGTATACAACAAGAAAGTTGAAACCACACCATCAACATCGTAATCACCTACAATACGAATACGCGTATTCCCGCGAATCTTTTCTTCCAAAATGTCACATGCATAATCCACATCTTTTAAATGATGTGGATTATGCATGGTATCTGTACTCGAATGTAAATAAGCGTTGATATCCTCACTGTTAGCGAGGCCTCGATTTACTAGCAGCCTTGCTAACACTTCACTAATGTGATGCTCGTTAGCAATCTTCACAAAGTCTTCTTTTTTATTTTTTAAAAACCATTTTTCTTTCAACTTAATTCCCCATTTTTAATAACCGTTTTATTTGTAATTTATGTTTTATATCTTATCGTATTTATCACATTATATTTATCTTTTTGTTATTGCCATATATCTATATCTTGTTTTGCTTGTTCCAGCCAGCAAAACTCTCAATACCCTTAATTGCCTCTTAGATGACGCACTATGACTAAAAAACGATAGCGTAGTCAGCGCTAGTACTTCTTAGTGTGTACTCTACACCCTAGGAAGGCGAGGCATGGACGCCGAGCCAACATTCGCTGAGGCAGGATGCCGAATCGAATGTTGTTCCGAACCTTTTATTAAACTACGCGTACTCACTTAGAAGTACTCAGATGTGTAGCGTGTTATGTGTCATAGTTTGCTATCAAAGAAGTAACTAGCAAAACTCTCAATACCCTTAATTGCTTCTTAGATGACGCACTATGACTAAAAAACGATAGCGTAGTCAGCGCTAGTACTTCTTAGTGTGTACTCTACACCCTAGGAAGGCGAGGCATGGACGCCGAGCCAACATTCGCTGAGGCAGGACGCCGAATCGAATGTGGTTCCGAACCTTTTATTAAACTACGCGTACACACTTAGAAGTACTCAGATGCGTAGCGTGTTTTGTGTCATAGTTTGCTATCAAAGAAGTAACCAGCAAAACTCTCAATATCCTTAATTGCTTCTTAGATGTCGTACTATGACTAAAAAACAATAGCGTAGTCATCTCTAGTACTTCTTAGTGTGTACTCTATACCCTAGGAAGGCGAGGCATGGACGCCGAGCCAACATTCGCTGAGGCAGGACGCC
>ERZ781271.28-NODE-28-length-77510-cov-12.718133_pt1 | contig 77510 bp, 56 predicted proteins | sample MGYA00375849_ERZ781271 | MGnify/ENA primary metagenome ERZ781271 (study PRJEB29790, sample SAMN06051245) | human gut metagenome | host: Homo sapiens | place: USA: Cincinnati, Ohio | collected 2013-06-10 | study: EMG produced TPA metagenomics assembly of the Gut... | reverse complement strand
AAAATACAGAGCCTAAGTACCAACGACTTCATACAGTTGCTCATCAAACTATGTTTTGCATCACATTAGTCAGCTTTGTGAATGTGCAAATTGGCAAAGGTAAGTTTTTTGAGTGCTTTTGACACCCTTATCCTTTTAAGCAATTAGCGAAGTTGACATTAGGAAGAGTTTCATAATTTCAATGCGTTTTATTAAAGTTAGAATAGTTGCTGATTGTTATGATTCGTGATATATTAAGTTCATAGAATACATTGCGAGGTGAATGATATGAAGATAATTTCTTTTAATGAAATTATAGAATTGAACCATAGACTTGAGGATATTGGATTGCATTTTAGGATTCATTTAAGAGATGCTTGTGGACGTCAATCTATGTGGATTGAACCAATGGGAAATTGTGCTTGTGAAGGGAAGTATGAGGACTTATATACTGAATTAAATCGTTATTTTGAGGAAAATAGATGTAAGATAGCATATAGTGAGGATAAGATGACCTTCTGGATTGCTGAATAATAACAATTGTATTAAAATAAATAGTATATGTTACGGTATTGATAAGTTATTCGCAATTGTTGATGAATAATTATACATGAAGGGGAGTAATAAATAATGAAGTATGCAGTAGTATATAAAAGTAAAAGAAATAATAAAAAATTAGCTCACGCAATTGGTGAAGCAATCGGAGTAATTCCACAAGAATTAGCCGCCTTTGATACAAATCAAGAAGTTGATGTATTGTTCTTTGGTGCAAGTATCTATGGTGGAGGAGTAGCACCTGATGTCCTTACTTATATAGAAAAGTTTACGTCAGATAAGATTAAGAAGTTGATTTTGTTCTCTGCAAGTGGTTTTGGTACGAATCAATATCAAACGTTAATTGATAAGTTCAAGAGCCAAGGAATTGCCGTAGAAGAAGAGGTTTATACATGTCTTGGTCGTGCATTTTTCTTTAAGAATCATAATCATCCGAATGCAGAGGAAGTGAATGGTGTGGCTTCCTTTGCAAGAAAACACGTGAATGCCAGATAATAAGTGAAGTAGATCGGGGGAGCCAAAAAAGTGCTTAAATTGGCTCCTTTTAATCACATTTTACAATTTGCATATCTCTAAAATCTTTAGGGGAAATCCCATATTCTTTCTTGAATGCTCGGTAAAAACTAGAGTAATCTCCGAATCCAAAGGTCTGATACGTTTCTTTGATACTCATTTTCCCTAGAATCGCTTCTTTACAAAGAGCAAGTCGCTTTTTGGTGATATATTGATGAATTGACAATCCTAGGTTGTCCTTAAACACATGGGCAATGTGATATTTGCTTACAAAGAATTCTTCTGCCAACTTTTCAAGAGATAGAGGCTCCTCAAGATGACCCTCAATGTATTCTGTTAGCCGCTGATATAGCGAACTTTCTTCACTTCTAGATTTCAAGTTGTTTCTTTCATGAATCATCCGATTAAGATACAGTACTAAATCATTGACACATAGGGTAATCTGTGCATTCCGACCAAAACGATCAGACTGCATCTCCTCAATAAGTCTTAGAACTTTAGATTGTACAGCATTAAAGGAAATCTGGTCATTGTGAAAAATATACGTTTTATTTACCTGTACATACTGCATCAAAAAAACATAATCGGGAGAGATGTGAAGCAGATGATTACAGTATTCCTCACTAATCCAGAATACGAACCTACGGTAAGGAGTATTCATGTTGTGAATGATTGGTCGATGAGGACGATGAGGAGGAATCAACATAATATCCCCGTATTGTACTGGATATTCTTTGTCTCCGATCTGAATACTTACATCCCCTTCTAGAAAGAAATAAAATTCATAATAATCATGCGTATGTAGATTTACTTTGGCGAGGTTATGATCATTGTAATAGTAGATTTCGAAATCCTTAGATAGCATATATTGCCTAGTATTAAATGCAGTTTGATAGTTTTTCTTCATAGTTATTCTCTCCTTTATAAACTTCACATTATCATAAGACCACAACTTTTGCAATGTATACAACAATCTCATCAATGGTTTTTTTCCATAACTTTTTTATAATAGAAGTAACGAAAGGAAACAACATGTTTCGGAAAAGGAAGGTATGGAAACTATGGAGATGACACTTAGATGGTATGGATCCCGATTTGATACTGTGACACTACAGAAAATACGCCAGATTCCTGGAGTGAAAGGGGTAATCACCACCTTGTATGATTCGTTACCGGGGGAAGTATGGAGTAGAGAAAGAATCAGAGAAATGAAGGCAGAAGTAGAAGCTTCAGGGCTTTATGTTGCTGGAATTGAAAGTGTTAACGTACACGAAGAGATCAAAACAGGTGGAGCAAATCGTGACAGTTATATTGATAACTATATTGCGACTCTTGAGCATTTAGGGCAGGAAGATATCCATCTGGTATGCTACAATTTCATGCCAGTCTTTGACTGGACAAGAACCGAACTAGCAAGAAGGCGTCCAGATGGCTCCACTGTACTTGCTTATAATCAGGAAGCAGTGGATGCACTGAATCCCGAAAAGATATTTGAATCCATTGCAGGTGATACCAATGGAACTATAATGCCAGGCTGGGAACCGGAACGAATGAAACATGTAAAAGAATTATTCGATATGTACAAATATATCGATGATGAAAAATTATTTAAAAATTTGAAGTATTTCTTGGAACGAATTATGCCGGTCTGTGATAAGTATAACATCAATATGGCGATTCATCCTGACGATCCAGCCTGGAGTGTATATGGCTTGCCTCGCATCATCATTAATAAGAAGAACATTCTCCGCATGATGCAGATGGTTGATAACCCCCATAATGGCGTGACATTTTGTTCTGGTTCTTATGGAACGAATCTGGAAAATGATTTGCCAGATATGATTCGTTCGCTAAAGGGAAGAATTCATTTCGCCCATGTACGTAATCTGAGATTCAACTCTCCAACAGATTTTGAAGAAGCAGCACATCTTTCTTCTGATGGTACGTTTGATATGTATGAAATTATGAAAGCTCTATACGAGATTGGATTTGAAGGACCAATTCGTCCGGATCATGGACGAATGATATGGGGAGAAGTGGCGATGCCAGGATACGGACTTTATGACCGTGCTCTTGGGGCAACCTACTTGAATGGTTTATGGGAAGCAATCGAGAAAGGAGCCAGATAATCATGAAATTAACTACACGGGGACTTGCAGATACAAAGCTTTGGGAGGAGGCAGGGTATGCCATTCCTAGATTTGATAGAGATATAGTAACTGCTGCAACGAAAGAAAATCCATTCTGGATCCATTTTGGTTCGGGAAATATCTTTCGTGCTTTTCAGGCAAATGTAGTTCAGAATCTATTAAATGAGGGGGTTCTAGGCCGTGGTCTTGTGGTCGCAGAGGGATTCGATTATGAAATCATAGAGAAGATGAATCGACCTCATGATGATTATAGTATTCTTGTAACCTTGAAAGCAAATGGAGAGGTAGAGAAGAAGGTAGTAGGAAGTGTAGTAGAATCCTTGACAGCCGATTCCGAGAATGAAACGGATTTTAGTCGCCTGAGAGAAATCTTTGCCAAGGACTCTCTACAGATGGTTACCTTTACGATTACAGAAAAGGGATATAGCCTGGTGAATGGAAAAGGAGAGTTACTTCTTGATGTGGAAGCAGACTTTAGGAATGGACCGGACAAGCCAAAAAGCTACATCGGAAAAGTTGCAAGCTTATTGTACACTAGGTTTCAATCAGGAGAGAAGCCATTGGCCATGATAAGCATGGACAATTGTTCTCATAATGGAGATAAGCTATATAATGCCATTAACACCTTTGCTAAGAGATGGGAAGAGAATGGTAAAGTGCCTGTGGGTTTTGTGACTTATATCAATTCCGTAGATAAAGTAAGCTTCCCATGGACGATGATTGATAAAATCACGCCAAGACCAGATACTTCTGTAGAAGAAATTCTGAAAAAAGATGGTGTAGAGGAACTTGACCCTATTATCACTTCTAAGAATACATATGTGGCTCCATTCGTAAATGCTGAAGAATGTGAGTATCTAGTTATTGAAGATGCATTCCCTAACGGGAGACCAGAACTAGAAAAGGGAGGACTTGTATTCACAACTAGAGAAACGGTAGATAAAGTAGAAAAGATGAAGGTATGTACCTGTCTGAACCCACTACACACTGCGCTTGCAGTCTTTGGATGTCTGTTGGGATATCAGAAGATTTCTGATGAAATGAAGGATACCGAGCTGAAGAAACTAGTAGAGACCATTGGTTATATAGAAGGTCTTCCAGTAGTTATAAATCCAGGTGTATTGGACCCAAAAGAATTTATTGATACCGTATTGAATACCCGAGTACCAAATCCTTATATGCCAGATACCCCACAACGTATTGCTACCGACACTTCTCAAAAACTAGCTATACGTTTTGGTGAGACTATCAAAGCTTACCAAGCATCAGCTAATCTAGATGTCAAAGAACTTAAACTAATTCCATTGGTTTTTGCGGGGTGGTTACGTTATCTAATGGCAATCGATGATGCAGGAAATACTTATGAACTGAGCCCTGACCCACTATTAGATACCGTATGCCCATACGTAGCAGGTCTTAGATTAGAACAAGAGCAAGAGGTTGAAACAGCTGTTGCACCACTACTTAGGATGAAACAAATCTTTGGTGTGGACTTATATGAAGTGGGGTTAGCAAACAAGGTTTGTAACTATCTAAAAGAATTAACAAAAGGTGTGGGGGCAGTCCGTGACACCTTGAGGAAATACGTATAAGTAAGCTTACTGCTTGTTAATCATTTATTAACAATTACGATTCGAACATCTGAATAAATCGCTGCCCGATACCTGAGAGATAGAGATCTTTTCGATATATGGCGGCGATTTTTGTATAAAGAGTAGGAACATCAATAATCTTATAGATAAGATTAGGGTCTGGGATAGCTGGTGTAATGGAACGAGGTATGATTGCTACGCCCAAACCAGCAGCCGCCCACATAAGAGATGTTCTGGCGTCATCATTCTTACAATATACTTTCGGAACGAGGGAAGCGTCTCGAAAGGAATTCATTAGCAGATTCTCAAATCTACGATAATAGATAAGTGGAACGTCAGTTAATTGTTCTAATCCAATCTTTTCATCTGTAGTATTTCCTAGATACTCTTTCGTTCCTACCGCAACCATTGGCTCTTCTTCTAGGTAAACGCAGTGGAAGCCTTCTTCATGAAACGGTGTACGAACAATAGCAATCTCGATCGTTCCCATCTTTAATTTTTCTAACAATTGAAAAGTATTTCCCTCATATAATTCAAAATTAACATCTGGATATTGATTATGAAAATGTTTTATATGTTTGTCCAGTAGAACAACACCACAGGAAGATATCGTTCCAAGGTGAATCGTTCCTTGTAATCCGGTACCCAGATCAGTAATTTCTCGTATGGCGGCACTGGATAAATCAACAATGGTCTGTGCTCGATTATAGAGAATCTGCCCCGCATAAGTCAAAGTGATCTTTCGAGAACCCCTTTCAAACAACTTTGTGCCAAGTTCATTTTCGAGTAGCTGCATCTGGTTACTAAGAGGTGGCTGTGAGATATGTAATCGCTTGGCAGCAGCAGTGATACTTCCTGCTTCAGCAACGGTTAAGAAATATTGTAACTGCTTTATATTCATAAGTGGCCTCTTTCTATAAAAATTATGTCTAAGTCATATCAATATCATATGGAAAGTATACTAATTAAATATTTCTCATATACTTTCTACTATGATATTATAGTAAAGAGTGCGTATTAATGCAATATAAGATTCGAGAGTGAAAAGTCTTAAATAACGTTGAATAATACTAGGAAATATTTATTCATTCAACAACCTAACATGTACTTGCGTAGCGTGTTTTGTGTCATAGTACGCGACATAGAAGCAGTGAAATGTATAAGAGTTTTGCACAAAAACTAATAATACACAAGTACATCAATCAAGATTAAATGAATAAATATTTCCTAGTATTCATCACAAAGAAAAAGGACCTTTGACACCAGAATCCAATCAATACATAGGAGGAGTAGATGCATGAAAAAATTAGCACGTTACTTAAAGAGTTTTAAGAAACAAGTCATAATCGGACCATTCTTTAAGTTATTAGAAGCCATCTTCGAACTGATTGTTCCGCTTGTTATGGCAAGTATTATTGATAAAGGTATTGCAAATGGCGATAAATCATATGTTCTTAAGATGGGTGGAGTCATGATTTTACTAGGCGTATTAGGTTTAGTATTTGCTTTGATATGCCAATATAGTGCGGCACTTGCTTCGCAAGGTGTTGGTACAAAACTTAGGAATGATTTATTCCGGCACATTAACAGTTTGTCCTATAAAGAAATTGATGAATTAGGTACGAATTCATTGGTAACAAGAATTACAAATGATGTGAATCAGATACAATTGGTTGTAGCTATGCTAATTCGTCTTGTTATACGTGCACCTTTCTTAGTTATAGGTGCAGCTGTTATGGCATTGATGATTGACTTAAAGCTAGGGCTAATCTTTATAATAGTGGCTCCATTCGTATCTGCGGTGTTGTATTTTGTTATGAGTCGTTCGGTACCATTCTATAAAGTACGTCAGACAAAACTTGATGAGGTATCTTTAATTACAAGAGAGAATCTATCTGGTGCCAGAGTAATTCGAGCTTTCTCAAAACAAGAACATGAGAAGAAGCGTTTTAATGAATCAAGTGATGAAGTGGCTGATATCGCAATTCGAGTTGGAAAGTTATCCGCATTTCTTAATCCAGCAACATTTATTATATTAAATGTTGCAATTATAGCAATCATCTGGTTTGGCGGTTTCCGCGTGGATAATGGAAGTTTAACACAAGGACAGATTATCGCGTTTGTTAACTATATGACGCAGATTTCTCTAGCGTTAGTAGTAGTAGCAAACTTAGTTGTCATCTTCACAAAGGGTAGCGCAAGTGCAGCAAGAATTAATGAAGTCTTCGAGACAGAGTCATCTGTTATAGAAGGAAATTATGCAAGTGATGCCGTAGATAACAATAGTAATAAAACCAATATAAGAGAAGCTCAAAACACTACGAACTCGGTTCCAAAGATTCAGTTTAAAGATGTATCTTTTTCTTATCATGGGAATGAAGAGTATTCCCTTGAACATCTAACAGTAGAAATCCAAAGAGGCGAAACCGTTGGTATCATAGGAGGTACGGGTTCCGGTAAAACAACATTAGTGAATCTTCTACCACGATTCTATGACACATCAAAGGGTTCCATCTTAATTGATGGTGTTGATGTGAAAGAGTATAGCTTAGAAGATCTACGTAAACAGTTCGGTATCGTACCACAAAAGGCGGCATTATTTAGTGGGACGATATTAGAGAATATGAGATTTGCAAAAGAAGATGCGTCCATGGAAGAGATACGTAAGGCAGCGAAGATTGCCCAAGCAGAGGAATTCATCGAAAGTAAACCAGAGGGATATAACGAGGTAGTGTCCCAAGGAGGTAAGAATTTATCCGGTGGACAAAAACAGAGATTGACGATCGCAAGAGCATTGGTGGGTAGCCCTGAGGTCTTAATTCTTGATGATAGTGCAAGTGCATTAGATTTTGCTACCGATGCTAAGCTTCGTAAGGCCATACATGAAAACTGCGAAGGAATGACGGTATTCATCGTATCACAAAGAGCAAACTCGATTAAGTATGCGGATAAGATTATTGTACTTGATGATGGTATTGTGAAAGGAATCGGTACTCATGATGAATTATTCAATAGTTGTGAAGTATACCGCGAAATCTGCTTATCACAGCTAAGTGAAGAGGAGGTGCGTAGATAATGGAAAAAAACAATTCGAATACGATAGCTACGAAAGAAAATCAATTTGCTGTCTTAGCACGTATCTTGCAATATGCAAAACCATATAGAAACTATCTGTTCTTTGCCTTTATTAGTGCCTTCATAAGTGTAGTAGTAAGTTTGTTCATTCCTGTATTAATCGGTCGTGCTATTGATGTGATTGTAGGTAAAGGTAACGTAGATTTTAATAGTTTATTATCCATCTTAATTGTTATAGCAGTGGCAATTGCAATCAGTGCGGTGTTCCAATGGATCATGACATATTGTACGAATAAGATTACGTTTTTATCCGTACGAGACCTTCGTATGGCAGCTTTTGATAAATTAATTCAAGTACCACTTCGCTATATAGATGGAACCTCACATGGTAATATAATGAATACTATGATTAATGATATAGACCAGATATCAGATGGTCTGTTACAAGGTTTTGCACAGCTCTTTACGGGAGTTATAACGATTGTTGGTACTTTGGTTATCATGTTATTTGTAAATTATAAAATTGCTCTTATTGTAATTATTATGACGCCTTTGTCTATGGTGGTTGCTTCCTTTATCTCAAAACGTACGTATAACAAGTTCAAGGAACAATCTTCCATACGTGGTGAACTCGGTGGTTATATTGAAGAGGTAATTGGAAATCAGAAGGTGGTTACTGCATTCTGTTATGAGGAGCGTGCTCAAGAGAAGTTTGAGGAAATCAATCACAGATTATATGATTGTGGTGTAATGGCTCAGTTTTATTCTTCCTTAACGAATCCTTGTACCCGTTTTTTAAACGGATTAGTATATGCAGTTGTTGCTATTATTGGTGCCTTATCGGTAATCGGTAGAGTGTTTTCTGTTGGACAGTTATCAAGCTTCCTAACTTATGCAAACCAATATACGAAACCATTTAATGAAATCTCAGGTGTAATTGCAGAGTTGCAATCAGCATTTGCATCTGCTAGAAGGGTATTTACATTACTCGATCAAGAGATTGAGGTAGATGCAGAGGAACAAGAAGGTAGTACGAATAAAACGACAGTAGGTAAAGTTGACCTTGATAAGGTATCCTTTAGCTATAATAAAGAAGTGTCCTTAATAGAAGATTGGAGCTTAGCGGTAAAACCAGGTCAAAGAATTGCGATAGTGGGACCAACTGGCTGTGGTAAGACAACAGTCATTAATCTGCTAATGCGTTTCTACGATGTAGATGGTGGAAGCATTCAAGTAGATAATCGTGATATCAAAACCATGTCTAGGGAAGAACTTCGTCGCAATTATGGTATGGTATTGCAAGAAACTTGGTTATTCCACGGAACGGTTCGTGAGAATATTGCTTATGGTAAAGAGAATGCTACTATGGACGAGATCATTGCTGCTGCAAAAGGTGCTCATGCCCATAGCTTTATTAAACGTCTACCAAACGGCTATGATACGGTTATCTCAGAAGAAGGAGATAATATCTCTCAGGGTCAGAAACAGCTACTATGTATTGCACGTATCATGTTAACAAAACCGCCGATGTTAATCCTTGATGAAGCAACAAGTAATATTGATACTCGTACAGAAATCAATATACAAAAGGCATTCAAGAAGTTAATGGAAGGAAGAACGAGTTTTATCATTGCTCATAGACTATCAACAATCAAAGATGCGGATCGTATCCTAGTTATGGATAAGGGCCGTATAATAGAACAAGGTAGCCATGAGGAACTCCTTGTAAGAGGTGGTTACTATGCGAAGTTATATAATAGTCAGTTTAAGCAGACTTAATGTGAGGGGAAAACAGTTAACTTGTGAGAGCTTCTAATTAATTTAGAGCACTAAATTGGAACTTATATTGAGGATAGGATTAGATATATGGAGAACTTAATTTCTTTGTAATTGACCCTTTATTAAGGGAAATGGAAATGGAATTAAGAATATGTATGCCGAGATTATAGTATGATTGTTAACAATCTGTATAATCCGGCTTTTTTATAAGAAAACGATTACCAAAACATTGGAGTTATCTTTTTTATTTTTTAGTATAGTTACTAAATGCTTGGTTAGAATGGGGAACGTACTATAGGTTGAATTTGTTTCCCTTCTAGTGCTAGTTCAAGCGTTGGTAAAATTAATTCTGTATAAGCAACCATTGAATTTGGCTTTTTAGCATAATCATCTTGACCAAATGGAACAAAATATATATTTTTCGCATTCAGTAAGGCACCAATATTCTTAAGGTTCATTCCAAGGGCGTCGTTAGTAGATACGGAAATTACTAATGGTTTGCCATTACGAATGTGTCCTTTCGCAGCCATTAAAACAGGTGTATCCGTAATTCCGTTGGCAAGTTTTGCTAACGTATTACCAGTACATGGAGCTATAACAACAATATCAACTAGATTCTTAGGACCAAGAGGTTCGGCATCTTCAATCGTAAGAACTGGATCATTTCCTGTAATTTCGGTAATTTCTTTCATAAAATCAGCTGCTTTACCAAAACGGCTATTAATTGTCTGGGTGTTGAAGGAGAAGATCGGTATAACATTAGCACCAGCGGCAACAATCTCTTTTACTGCGGCTTTAACTTTTGCATGCATACAAAACGAGCCCGTAAATGCAACTCCAACATTTTGACCGGATAGAGTCATAGAATCACTTCTTTCTTTGTTAGGATATGGGATAATATAACATTATTTAAAATATCAGCTGAAGTTTCAGGAGCGTATTTACCAGGCAATCCAAGACATAGAGAAGCGCGTATACCATATTGCTTACATGCCTCAAAATCGGTACCACCTGGTTTTGAAGCGATATCTATAATAATTACCTCCCTGTTAAGCTGTTTAATAATTGGTTCGTCAATAACCATATACGGTATGGTATTGAATAGGAATGAGTATTCATTCATTGCTCCAGATAGTTTCTTCAAAGGTAGAGTCTGAAAACCCAGTGCATCAGCATAAGCAAGTGCTTCTTCACTACGTGCACAGATAGTCACATTGGCTTGTAATCCTTTCAACTTATCTGCTAATATCTTTGCGCATCGACCATAACCTAAGACTAGACAGGAACTACCATGAAGATTAATTGTACTTTGACGAATGGCTTCGATTATGGTTCCTTCAGCGGTTGCAATTGCATTCTTGATACTAACGGGCTCCATCTGCATGAAATCATACCATGGAATCTGTTTACTATTGCAGGCTTCTTGAATATTAGGAGATACGACACCGCCAAAGAATACTTGATTACTATTCAGGTTATTAATTAGGTTCTCAACTGTTAAATCCTCAAGTTTTTGCTCACTTGTAATCATTACTTTATCATGAGATACGGGTACAGGGCATACAACGATATTTCCAAAGTTTAATGCGGATTTCAGCGAGGAAGCTCGGTAAATTAAATCATATTGGCCTTCGATATCAAGACCATAGGTTGCTACTAGATATCCCTTAGCAACAAGCTTGCGAACCATATAACATTGGCGCAAATCACCACCAAGGAATACAATACGGTTATTCTCTTTCATGCTTTACCCCATTTCATATAATCCTTATATATGTATTAATATATGAGGTATGAAATAAGTTGTGAATTGTTTGCGTGTGATTTATTAAGAACAACTAGAATATCAGAAATGAAAAAATCTTCACAAATTGTCTGTCTTAAGGTAGACAATTCGTGAAGATTGTTTTTTGATGTGGTAATTTAGATGGTAACTGGTTCTATATGTCTAAACTGATAGTAACCCAATTTACAATTGCCATCAATCTTAAATGTTAGAGAATCAACTACATGCAAAGGAATTAATGGTTCCTCATATGCAAATTGTATTTCGATAAAATCTTCTGTTTGATGTAAGGATTGTTCCATCACTAATTTTTCACCGAAGAAAATCTGTAGTTTTGTATCTGTCTTAGCATGATAATTAATAGCAATAGTATTCTTAGGTGTAGCAAGTGATACATCATTGTAACTTAGAATCATAGTTTTTGTAGCATCTTTTGGAAGAACACAAGTGTAGCCAAGAGGTCCTTTGTGAAGGTAGGCATTATCGTAATAATCATATCGATCAAAAGCAGTAGTTTTACTCACATTACGCGTTCCAATTGGTTGGCTGCTAATATAGAGAGTATCTTGCAAACGAATATCTTCACTAGAAGCACCAAGTAGGAAATGATATGTGCCGCTTTCTAGCAACATGGTGTTATTGACAACGTCAAAGTATTGTAAATCACGTGTAGGAACTGTGAAAGTTACTTGTTTGCTTTCATTTGGTTCTAGGCGGATACGAGAAAAGCCTTTCAACCCTTTTTGTGGTCGAATGGTTCTCGAATCTTCTTGATGAACATACAATTGAACAACTTCATCAGAAGAAGTAGCACCAGTGTTTGTAATCGTTGCAGTTACTTTAATAGTAGCAAAATCTTGTTGCTCAATACTTAAATCACGATATGTAAAGTTTGTATAGGAAAGTCCATAACCAAATGGATATAATACCTTACCATCATAATATTGATAAGTCCTCTTTCCTTTAATAATATCGTAATCATTGATATCAGGTAGGCAGGATATATCGGTATACCAAGTCATATTCAGACGTCCAGCTGGAGAGGTCTCACCAAAGAGTACACTTGCAATTGCATGTCCAAGCTCCTGACTACCAGAAGTGCTATAAACAATAGCTGGAATATGTTCCTGCTCCCAATTGATAGCATAAGGATAATTGGTAATCAGAACTAAGATGGTATTCGGGTTCGCATCATAAACTGATTTGATTAATTCTTCTTGATATGGAGGAAGAATAATATCCGTACGGTCGATCTCTTCTTTACTATTAATTATTGGATTACTTCCAAGGAATACAATAGCCTTGTCTGCTTTCTTAGCTGCATCTACTGCGGACTTAATTCCATCTTCGATAATGTGCATGGTAAATGAGCTATAATCCATATCTTCTCTAGCCGTAAAGGTATTATTCTCATCAATATACACGTGCTTATCATTCCAAGTATCAATATAATAACTTCCATCTTCTTGTTGCTTAAGATCGAATGCTTCTTTGATAAACCAACCAAAGGCTTCTTTCTTCGTTGCACTAATTCTATTGGTATCATCATCGATACTAACGTATAGATTGTTACTAAGATCAATAAGTGTACTAGAACCAAAGCCCCAATTCGTATAGAGGAAGGTGCTAGCGTGTTCTTTGTCCGTTAGAATTAGACCGCTGTTTTCATCTAAACCGATATAAGAATCCTTGTATTGCAATTGAATCTTATCACAACAATTTGTAGTAAGAAGTGTAGCATTCTTAGCAGTATCTTTTATTCCTGCAAGCGGAGTGATAGTATAAGGTGGTTGTCCACAATACCAATCTTTGTACCAAACATCTGAAAGTGGTCCTATAACGGCAATATTCTCAGTAGTATCTTTGGTAAGTGGTAGTAAGTCATTTTCATTCTTCAGTAAAACAACGGATTTCGTAGCAGCCTCAAGTGTTAAAGCACAATGTTCATCGCAACATAAGAAATCATCAGGTACATTCGCGTAAGGATTTCTTGGAAGCGCATCATAGATGCCAAGACGAATTCTAGTTCCAAAGGAATGACGGATAGCGCGGTCGATATCTTCTATTGTTATTAAGTTGCGTTCTAGCGCTTCTCTAGCAGCTGCTACAATTACAACTCCATCATCAACAAAACAATCGATTCCTGCTTTCAGGCCATATGCAATGGTTTCAGCATGAGAACTAAAGTACTTGTGGTCATTCACTGTTTGTTGCATGTCAGCACCATCGCATACGATATGACCTTGTAATCCCCATTGATCCTTAACAATGGTTTGTACTTCCTCATTCACGATACAAGGTACACCATTAATCTCATTATAAGCAGTCATCATAGCTTCTGCTTTACCTTCAACAACAGCACGTCGGAATGGCTCTAAGTAATATTCGTGTTTGTTACGTGGATCAATGGAAGAGGAGATTTTAATTCGATCTGTCTCTACATTGTTCGCATAGAAATGCTTTAGGGAAGCTCCACAACGGATGTAGAAGGGATCTTTGCCACGCATACCTCTAATATATGCACTTGCCATCTTGCCAGTTAAGTAAGGATCCTCACCATATGCTTCTTCAGTACGTCCCCAACGAGGGTCACGCTCCATATCAATAGTTGGTGCCCAACAACAGAGTCTACCATTCTTTTCTGTCTGATAAACCACTCTTGCTTCATTACCAACGCTTTCGCCGATGCGTTCAAGTAATTCGGTATCCCATGTTGCACTCATTCCAATTGGTTGTGGGAAGGCAGTAGTATGAATACATTCTCCTTTGTTAAAGGCTTGGTCATGACGAGCCTCAATCCCATGTGCGGCTTCACCGCCAAGGTAGAACTGTGTGATCCCAAGACGTGGTATGGTAGGACAACCAGTAGTTAAGCAGTGTAGTTTCTCCTCTAGTGTTAAGTTTGCAACAAGATAGTCAAGACGTTTCTTAAGAGGTAATGAACTATCCCATAAAGGACTATCTTTGTAGTTGTTATATTCAATCATGTAGTAACCCTCCAATACTTAGTTATAGGTTTATTATAACGACAAAAGGAGTACTTGGACATTCCCTATCGTGTGTGTTTATTGGAGGCATTTAGTAGTGAAAATCAGTGATGGATAGAATATTGGATAACTAGGTAGATTATGTTATAATGTAACTTATCGGAAGGAAATCAAGCACTCACGAAGTGAGTATTTGATTTCACCCGATAAGTTAGCGATAGAACGGAGTTCTAGAGCTAGGGATTACACGAAGTGTAAGACCGTAGCTCCGAAGGAGTCATAAGTTAACGAGGGAAATTACAGAGTAATTTCTCGAGTCTAAAAATTGATAGAACGGAGTTCTAGAGCTAGGGATTACACGAAGTGTAAGACCGTAGCTCCGAAGGAGTCATAAGTTAACGAGGGAAATTACAGAGTAATTTCTCGAGTCTAAAAATTGATAGAACGGAGTTCTAGAGCTAGGGATTACACGAAGTGTAAGACCGTAACTCCGAAGGAGTCATAAGTTAACGAGGGAAATTACAGAGTAATTTCTCGAGTCTAAAAATTGATAGAACGGAGTTCTAGAGCTAGGGATTACACGAAGTGTAAGACCGTAACTCCGAAGGAGTCATAAGTTAACGAGGGAAATTACAGAGTAATTTCTCTAGTCTAAAAGTTGACAGTATATTTGAGGGAGGTTACATATGGCTGAGCAAATTGGCGATATAGGAATTAAATACTGCCCTAATTGTCGTAATTTAATGGAATATCATGGAGACGGAAGATATGGATGTCTGTTGTGTTGTACACATGTAGTGGTACTTAATAAAAATCCAAATCTATGTTATGAGGTACCATTTACAAACGAGGAAAAAGAGGCTTATTATCTAGCTAGAATTGAAGGAATTCGAAATCAGGTATTATTTGAAAAAGAGAGAGAAAGAGAAGTTAAGAAAAAGGAAAAATCAAATCCATTGTTAACTATGAAAACGGGTACGAATACTAATTTTCATAATATGGAAGACAATATGGAAGACAATATGGAAGACAATATGGAAGACAAGATTGAAGACAAGATTGAAGACAAGATTGAAGATAAGACTGAAGAGACGTCTAAGCATATAGAACAAAAACTTTCTCCCACTAAAAAATGTATTCTTTGTGGAAGAAGCATTTCATCGGGAACATACTGTAAAGAGTGCACGTTCCTACAGATTAAGAGAATGCAAAGAAAAGACCTAGAGGCTTGTAGAGATAATATAGTCACAGATAATTATGGGAGTATGCGTTATAAGGGTTATCAAGATGAGTAGAAATTGCCATGATTAGCAATTCCAGATTATACCGTGTTTTACACTAGATGCCTGTGATATACTATTATTATTGGTAAGAGAATTAATAATAGTAATATGGAAACGAATGGAGAATAATATGAAACAATTAAAAATATATTTTACTTCAGATGTACACGGATATGTATATCCCACAGATTATCTAGATGATAGTATGAAAGCAATTGGACTTTTGAATTGTATAAATCATTATCAAAAAGATGGTAACACATTAATAATTGATGGTGGTGATACAATACAAGGTTCCCCTTTTACCAATTACTTAAGCAGTAAGGGGTTGGAGAAACATCCGATGGCAGATATTATGAATGCAGCAGGATATGATTATGTTACATTTGGTAATCATGAATTTAATTATGGTTATGATTATCTGAAATCATATATGAATCATCTTGATGGTAAATGCCTCTGTACGAATATTAAGGATACAACAGGAGGTATTAAAACCTTACCTTATGACATCAAGGTTATGGAGAATGGACTGAAAGTAGGTGTAATAGGTTTTACAACGGATTTTATTACACGCTGGGAGAGGCCATCTAATATAGAGAATTTTCTGATTGAGGATGTGTATGCATCAATTGAGAGAGTTTTTGATACGGTTAAACAGAAGGTAGATATTGTAATTGGTATCTATCATGGCGGATTTGAATATGACTTAGCTACAGATCAGAAATTAAGTGATTCAAAAGAAAATATTGCTTATAAGATTTGTAAAGAATTTAACTTTGACCTTCTATTAACCGGACATCAACATATGCCAATTGCCGGACAAGATCTACACGGGACATATATTGCACAAACCCCACACAATGGGACAAGATATATAGAACTAACTATGTATTACAATGAAGAGTCAGGTGAGAAATCCTTTGAGTCAGTACTAAAAGAAGCAAGTTTACCACCAAATCAAGAGATTTACAATAAATTTCTGCCACTAGAAGAAGAGGTGCAAAGATGGCTTGACACACCAGTAGGTCATCTTAGTAAGGAGTTAAATCCCGATTCTCATCTTACTATGGCACTACATGGCTCACCATTAGCGAATTTTATTAATCAGATTCAGTTAGAAGTAAGTGGTGCAGATATTGCATGTACATCATTTGCGAATGTAATCAAGGGATTTAACGAGAATGTTACAGTAAGAGATATCTTAGCTACCTATCCATATCCGAATACACTTGTAGTCTTAAGGGTAACGAAAGATATATTAAAGAAAGCGTTAGAGAGATGTGCAAGTTATTTTGATTACAAAGATGGAGAGATCTCAATAAGTGCAAGTTTTTTAAAGCCAAAAGTAGAACATTACAATTATGATTATTTCTCAAATCTTGAGTATACATTCGATTTAAAGAAGGATATAGGTAATCGTGTTACAAGTATGAGATTTCATGGAAAAGAGATTACAAATGAAGATACATTATCGCTTGTAATGAATAATTACCGAGCTAGTGGGGCAGGTGGATACGAGTTTTATAGTGAGTGCGAGGTTGCAAAGGAGATCTTAACCGAGATGCCTGAGTTAATTATCAATTATTTCACAAAGCATTCTTTTGTTAATGTAGATGAGCATACGTATATACAGGTGATACATTCATAAAAAACAATTGTTCCAGTATTACAACAGATTATTATCCAGGCATATCAACCCTTATATAAAAGAGGAGAGAAACAAGTACATTAATGCTTGTTTCCCTCCTCTTAATATATTAATACACAAATTTACGTGTATCTATAAAGTTGTATATGGGGATTAACCACGAGCTAATTTGTTTCTTATATTTGTAGAAAGTACTTCTACAATAAGAACTAATACAATTAAACCGAATAAAATAGCACCAACTTCACTCCAGTTGAATGCGTTCATAGCAAAGATCAGAGGAGCACCGATACCACCAGCTCCTACTAAACCAAGAGTGGAAGCATCTTTTAAACAAATTTCGAAACGATAGATTGCAGTTGATGCAAAGTTAGTGAATAACTGTGGAATGATGCCGTAACGGATCTTTTGGAAAGTATTACAGCCAGCTGCATCTAATGATTCTAAGATTCGAGTATCCAAATCTTCGATGGATTCAATGAATAATTTACTTACCATACCGATAGAAGTTACAGATAGGGTAAGTACACCAGCGAAGGCACCAGGACCAGTGACACGAATGAACATAAGCCCATATACGAAGGCAGGGAAAGTACGAATCGCAGCAATAATGAAGGAAGTAATCATACTAACCCATTTAGGAACAATATTACTAGAAGCAAGGAATGAAAAAGGGATTGCTAAGATTGTTCCAAACAGAGAACCAAGTAAGGCAATACAAATCGTTTCTAATAATAGAGCAGGAACCCCTTCTGTAAAGTCGAACAACATATCCATATCTGGGTGTAGGATACCAGAGATAACGTTTTTAGCAATGGTTACACCGTTTTCCTTCACACCATTGTACCGGATAGTTTGAAGCGACCAAATAATAATTGCCAAGATAAATGCAACGGTTAGGGCTTTTTTAATCCAAAGATTTGGTTCTTTTTCTAATTGTTTCTTTACTGTATATTCCATCTTACCCTAACCTAACCTTTCTCTTACATATTTACTAACTTGTTCGATGATTACAACTGTGATGAATAGCATTACTAAGACCATACCAACTTGATCATATTGTCTCCAGCCAATCTTTTCGTTTAAGATGACTCCAATTCCACCAGCACCAACATAACCTAGAATTGCTGCATATCTAACGTTTAATTCTAAACTATAGAGGCATATTGCAACATAAGAAGAAGCAATTTGGGGCATAATTGATCCGATAAATGCTTTTAGTCTTGTAGAACCAACAGCTTCCATGGCTTCAAAAGGACCCATATCAACCGTTTCAATCTTCTCATAAAGCATCTTAACAACTAGACCAAATGTAAATATTGTGATAGCAACTGTACCAGCGAATGTCCCAAGACCAAAGAAATACGTTGCTAATAATGCAATGATAAGTGTTGGTAAGGTTCTTGTAATGCTTAAAACAAAACGTACAAGAGCTATAACAACTCTTGACCTAGTTATATTTACTGATGATAAGATTGCGAAAGGTATCGCTAAAAAACTACCGATGATAGACCCTAATATGGACATTTTAATGGTTTCAATCAGTGGTGATACTACTTTAGAAGCATAGCCAAAATCGGGTGGAAACATATCCTTTATGATGTCAAAAAAATAGCTTCCACGATCCACTAATGTTTTGAAACTAAATCCCGTTATGTTAATTGAGATATAAACAGCAACTAATAAACCGATAATAATATATGGGGTTACTGGCATTGGTGGTTTTATTTCTTTACCGTCACTAAGAACGATTTTTTCAGGTACGAATATATTTTTAATCGCTCGAAACATACTATTCCCCCATCACTTCATTATCTGCTAATTCGCGTCCATAGATTTCTTTTAAGATTTCATGGTCTACATCTTTAGAAGGACCATCATATACGATTTCACCGGCTCTAATTCCGATCACTCTGTCACAATATTTTAACGCCAAATCTACATGGTGAATGTTTATAAGAACGGAAATGTTCATCTCTTTGTTGATTTTCTTAAAGTCATCCATAACTTGACCAGCAGTAACAGGGTCAAGGGCCGCAACTGGTTCATCGGCTAAGATAATCTCTGGTTTTTGTGCTAATGTTCTTGCTAAAGCAACACGTTGTTGCTGTCCACCAGATAGTTGGTCTGCACGAATATAAGCCTTATCCAAGATTCCTACTTTATCAAGGGCTTCCAGTGCTATGATTTTGTCTGCTTTTGAATATAATCCAATAATGGCTTTCCATAATGGCATGTCAGGTACTCTTGAAGTTAAGACGTTCTTAATAACGGTCGTTCTTGTTACTAAATTAAAGGATTGAAAAACCATGCCTATTTTACGTCGGAATCTTCTTAACTCTTTTCCTCTAAGGTTGTTAACTTCTCTATCATGGACAGTCAATTTACCATCTGTAATATCATGCATTCTGTTAATTGTTCTAAGTAATGTAGACTTACCGGCACCAGATAGACCAATAATGGCCACAAATTCACCCTGCTCAATTTCTAATGTAACGTTGTTAAGCGCTTTATATCCATTCGGATAAACTTTGCTTACCTTCTCAAATTTTATCATGCTAACCAACATGCTCCTTTCAAAATCTCGCTATAAAAATGAGTTCATGTCTCCATGAACTCATTTTCTAAGAAACAATTATTGCATAGACTGAATTAATTTTTGCGCTTCTCTTTCAGCATCATAATTCGCATCTTCACCAATTTCATATCCATTATGGCTGTAGATAGCAATAATATCTTTTCCTTCTTCTGTATTACCAATGTTGATGAATGCTTGTTGGATTGCCGCCTTTAATTCTGCATTCATAACTTTTTCATCTTTGGTAACAGAGATTGTATCATTGAAGATACCATCTGTTACACCAATTACATTTGTTTCGTCCCAGATAGATGCTTTTCTACCAAAGGTAGATTCCCAATCCTTGGCATAATCACGACGAGCATCGGCATAAGTTACCATAACGTCGATTTGTCCACTTGCTAACTGAGAAAGACTTGTTGCATAGTTATCAAGTAATACTTGGTTTGACAAATCGGTAATAGACATTCCAAAGTTCTCTTGTAACCATAAGCTTGGGTAGATGTAACCAGCTGGAGAAGTTGTATTACTTGAAACACCCCAAGTTACGCTTTCGATATCTTCTTTAGTAAGCTTTTCGCCGTTATTGACTTTGTCTGCTAATGCTTGTCCTTTTTCAGATGGCCCAGCGATTATTAAGGAACGGTAGTAAGTTACTTGTTTGTCTGTTCCTTCTGTTGGAGAAGTATTCCAATCTGCTGGATTTTCAGAATCATGATTTAAGCCATCACGAGTTGCTGTTAAAGCAACATCAATACCATCAGAATATAGGACATAAGTACCACCTGGGATAAAACCAACTTGAGCAGTACCAGAAGCTAATGCTTCACCAGCTGCTTCGAAACTTGTACCAACTTCAATTGTTACTTTATCGAATTCGAATCCTTGTTTCGTTAATTCCTCTTTTAATAAATTTGATAATGGTTTTGTAGCTGCTTTGATTTCTGATGGATCTCTTGAAGGAACAAAGTAAACTACTAATTCATCAGTTGGAATACTGTCTGATGAAGTTTTTGAACCACACGCTACAAGTGTAGACATGGCTAACATTAATACTGTGCACAATGCAATTATCTTTTTCATATTGCCTCCTGGTAATAATCGATTAACAAATGGTTTCATTGTTAACTATTTTTTCTTCCTTAGCATTATATCATTCCAAGTTGCAGTTTGTCATTTGAAAAAAACCTAAAAATGCATGTAATTTATGGTAATTTTAATATAGTAAGAAAGTAGTGATTTCTTTAATAATAAAGAAGCAATTTTTTAGTTTTTTACGAATATCTCTTGACAAGTGAAAAACTTGTGATAAAATGGAAAGGAATTAAGTGGAAAGTATAGTTCTGTACTGTAATATTTCACAACTATAATTTTTGATTTACGAAAGGAGACAGTAATTATGTTGAAAGAGAATAAGAAGGTAAACAACAAATAATTGCATACGTGCTCGATACGTAAGTATCGAATCAGAACCTTTTCGTGTAAATGAATGAGATCGTAGGCACAATGGCAGGAAAGCCATGTGTCTTACTATATAATAAAACACGCTTCAAGGCGTGTTTTTTTTGCGCACTTTTTTAGAGGATTGGATATCAAACTAGGTGTATTTATAGTAGATAAGAATCACGCGTATTGAGAAGTCTATGCAATTAAGTCGACGGTGACAACAACAAAGAAAGTATGTGACAAAGGAGGAATTGCAATGACAAAAAAGATGTTGGTTAGTAAGGAATTCGATAGAAAAAAAATCGATAATAAGAAGTTAGAGATAGGAATGTTAACAGGAATGAATTTAAAATTGAAAATCGAGAGGTGCAGAAAGTGAATAATATAATGAATTTTAGATATGGTTTTACACAAGCAGACCAAATGGAAGCAGATAGATATATAAAACAAGAAAGAATACAAAAGAAACTAATTCCGGCTAGAATAACACAAGTGCATCGAGAACGATATCAGATTGCTAGTGAGCACGGTGAAAGTGGGGCAAAGTTAAAAGGTTCCGTATTCTATAATGATGAAGGGGTAGTGACATATCCGGCAGTTGGAGATTTTGTATTAATTCGATATAACCCCCAAGGAGATTCAATAATCTACACCGTATTACCGAGAAAATCATTTTTTTCAAGATTAGATCCAGCAACTAGACAGACAGAGCAAATTGTTGCTACCAACTTTGATTATGTATTTATCATGGTATCTCTTAATCATAACTTTAGTACGGGAAGAATTGAGAGATATGTAACTGCTGCATGGCAAAGTGGTGCAACACCAGTTATCGTTCTAACCAAAGCAGACCTTGTTGATGATGCTTGGAAATACATTGGTCAAGCGTGTTTAGTTGCACCCGGTGTAGATGTTGTTGCGATTAGTACACTAAAAGAGGAAGGACTAGAAGATTTGAATCGTTATGTTACCAATGGAAAGACAATTGTATTCCTAGGTTCTTCAGGAATTGGAAAATCGACGTTAGTAAATGCACTAGCAGGTAAAGAAATCATGAATACCAATGGAATACGTGAAGAAGATAGCAAAGGATATCATACGACCACTCATAGACAAATGATAGAATTAGATAATGGTGCATTAATTATAGATACCCCTGGAATGCGTGAACTTGGGTTGTGGGACGTATCAGAGGGATTGAAGGAATCCTTTGGTGATGTGGAGGAATTAGTGGAGCAATGTAGATTTAATAATTGTACACATGGTAACGAGCCTGGTTGCGCTATTAGAGAGGCAATTGAGAACGGAACATTACCGGATCACAGGTACAAGAGTTATGTAAAATTACAAAGAGAGTCAAAGATGCGCGAACAAAAAGAGGCATTAAAGCAATCACGACTAGATCGAAGTAGAAGAAAGTAATACTAGTTGTTGATAATGGGAGTCCAAGTTTTAGATATGGCAGTAAATAGATATAATAAAAAGATATAATAAAAAGATATAATAAAAAGATATAATAAATAGATGAAAACCCTAAACCAAGAGAAACTTGGCTTAGGGTTTTTTATATAGTAAGGTTCACTAACATAGACCTCTTGAGTAAAAAAGCCCGATCATTAGACGTACTTTGAACTAATAAAAGGCTTATTTATAACAAAATAAAAATAATAACAATTATTATTATTAAAAGTATTGCAAAAGTTTATAATAGGTGCTATAATAAAGAAAAGTTAGACACAACTAACCGATAAGTGAATTATATTAAAACTAAAAATAAATAAATTAGAATCGTTAGGAGGATTTAATTATGAGTAAAAATTATCCATTTCAATTAGAAGCATTACCATATGCTTATGACGCGTTAGAACCTTATGTAGATGCACTTACTGTTCAAATCCATCATGATCGACATGTACAGACTTATGTTGACAATCTCAATAAAGCACTAGAGGGAAGTAAAGACCATCAATCTTGGTCCTTAGAAGATCTTCTTGCTAATGTGAACGAGTTACCAGATTCCATTAAGAATGCTGTACGTAACAATGGTGGTGGTGTATATAACCATAATTTATACTTTGCTGGTATGAAGAATGGTGCAGGTGAATTAGCAGGTGAACTTAAAGATGCTATTGTTAAGAAGTTTGGCTCTTTAGATGAATTCAAGGCTGGTTTTAAGGCAGCAGGACTTGGACGTTTTGGTTCCGGCTGGGCTTGGTTAGCAGTAGATGCGAATAAAGAGCTTGTAGTTGTATCTACACCAAATCAAGATACTGTTCTAGCTGATGGTTTCAAACCTGTATTAGCAATGGACGTATGGGAGCATGCCTACTACTTAAAGTATCAAAATAAGAGAGCAGATTATATTGACAATTGGTTCCAAGTTGTTGACTGGAACAAGGCAAATGAGCTTTATAAGAAAGCGATTAGCTAAATATAAACTTTCAACGTATTCTTGACAAATGAAATATAGGATGGTATACTGTGTCAAATTGAAGTGATAAGGTATAGCCAAAGGCAGTGAAGAGAAGGAGTACATCTAATATATATTAACAGAGAGAAGATGGTTGGTGTGAATCTTCATTATATTTAGATCGAAGCAGTCTCAGAGCCATGAACCGAACTGTTAGGTATTCTAACAAAGTAGATTTCATCGGAATTCCACCGTTATAAGGAAAAAGTATAGTTCTAATTCATATTAGAAAAGTACTGGTGAGTGCAGATGTATATCTGAATTTAGGTGGTAACACGGACAATATGTTCGCCCTAAACCAAGGAAAACTTGGTTTAGGGCGTTTTTTATGTAAAAGAAAACCTTTTATATAAAATTCCCATCTAGAAAACCTATATCAAAATTCGAGCATTACAAAGAAAGGAATGGGTAAGTATGAGAACTTTTGAAAAATCAAGTAAGTTAGAGAATGTATGTTATGATATAAGAGGTCCAGTGATGGACGAAGCAAACCGTATGATAGAGGAAGGGGTTGACATTCTAAGATTGAATATTGGTAATCCGGCACCATTTCAATTCGATGCACCTGATGAGATTATTCATGATATGGTATACAATTTACGCAATGCGCAAGGGTATTCTGACTCCAGAGGGATTTTTTCTGCAAGAAAAGCAATTATGCAATATTGTCAGTTAAAAGGGATTCCGAATGTAGGGATTAATGATATATACACTGGTAATGGCGTAAGTGAACTGATTGTTCTGGCTATGCAGGGATTATTAAATGACGGGGATGAGATGTTGGTTCCTATGCCAGATTATCCATTATGGACAGCAGCGGTTAATCTTGCTGGTGGGAAAGCGGTACATTATGTTTGCGATGAACAGTCGGAATGGAACCCAGATATTGAGGATATTAAGAAGAAGATTACTAGTAAAACGAAAGGCATTGTAGTTATTAATCCAAACAACCCTACAGGTGCACTTTATCCGAAAGAAATACTGGAACAAATCGTTCAAGTAGCGAGAGAGCATGGTTTGATTCTGTTTGCTGATGAAATCTATGATCGTTTAGTTATGGATGATCTTGAGCATACAGCACTTGCTTCCTTAGCACCAGATTTATTCACGATATCGTTCAATGGTTTATCAAAATCACATCGTGTTGCAGGCTTTAGAAGTGGCTGGATGTGCTTATGTGGTGATAAATCAAGAGTAAAAGGGTATATTGAAGGAATTAATCTATTAGCCTCTATGAGATTATGTTCCAATGTACCGTCACAGTATATTATTCAGACAGCCTTAGGTGGTTATCAAAGTGCAGATGAATTATTACTTCCAGGTGGAAGGGTGTACGAACAGAGGGAATTTGTATATAATGCATTAAAGGAAATTCCAGGGGTTTCGGTAGTTAAGCCAAAGGCAGCATTCTATATCTTCCCTAAATTAGATAGTAAGAAGTTTAATATAAAGAATGATGAGCAATTTGCCCTAGACTTCTTGCGTGAAAAGAAAGTATTAATTGTGCAGGGGACAGGATTTAACTGGAAAGATTCAGATCATTTTAGAATCGTATATTTACCAAATGTTATTGAATTAAAGAGTGCGACAGATAAATTAGCAGACTTCTTAAGCACATACCGTCAGAAATAATAATAACTACCTTAAGAAAAAGTTAAGATTGTCCTACTTGGAAAAAATGGGATGATATGATAAAATTGGGATGATTTAAACGAGAATGCGTTAATAAAGGTAGAGGTTAATAAGGGAAGGGTTATGAAGTATAGTCAAGAGATGAATGTAACCAATGAGATGAAAGAGAAGCGTATTCTGATTGATAAAATTCGCCGCTTTTGGGAAATACTAAATCAGAAAGAGACGATTTCCTATATTATCGTTGGAACACTTACTACAGGTGTGAATCTTACTGCGTATTACTGGTTATGTAATATCTGTGGAGTTGCTAATCTTATCGCAAATGCGTTTGCGTGGGTAGTGGCTATGTTGTTTGCATATTTTGCAAATGCCAAATATGTATTCAAACCAACAAAAAAAGAGCTGATTGGTGAAATATTACAAATAGGAAGATTTTTTACTGCAAGGTTTATCTCTTTCTTAGTAGAAGAAGCGGCTATGTTTGTATGTGTTGATCTTCTATTCGTAAACAATATGCTGATGAAAGCTATCATGAATGTTGTAGTTGTAATCATTAATTACTTTTTCAGTAAATATGTAGTTTTTAACGAACAACTTACAAAGTAAGTTGTTCGTTATGAGTAAGATGAGAGGATTACGAATATCTACGCCTAATTGAAAAGAGGTATACCATGGAAATAGAGAAGAAATATAGAGTAAAACAGTTACCAGAAAATCTAGATTCGTACGAGAAGAAGATTATCGAGCAAGGCTATCTGTGTACGAATCCTATTGTACGAATTCGTCGTAGTAATGAGGATTATATATTAACATACAAATCAAAATTTGGAATAGAGGATAAACAGAGCCAGAATGCATGTATATCCAATGAAGTAGAAGTACCATTGAATGAATCTGGTTATGAACATCTTAAATCAAAAGTTGATGACCATATGATTGCTAAGACACGTTACATCATTCCACTAACCGATGGATTGAAAGCGGAATTAGATATCTTCAGGGAACAACTGAAAGGCTTGTTTTTTGTAGAAGTTGAATTCCCAAGTGAAGAAGCGGCAAGCGAATTTGTCCCTCCGGAATGGTTTGGAGAAGATGTGAGTAGAGATAAACGTTTTAAGAATAATTATCTTGCAACATTAGATGGATATCAAGAAGAAATGTTTCAATAATAGGAAAGATCCAGGGCGTAAAGTCCTGGGTTTTTTGTATTGCTGATAATTCTTGTTTTTTGTCTTAGAAAAATCATTGGTATCGACTTTCTTTACCAATGAACACGAATGAGATATTTATGTTATAATCGTTCAAAGATTTAAACTAGTGAACAGGAAAAGGAGTATGTATAGTATGGATATCATGAAATTAATGAAAGAAAGACATTCCGTTAGAAGTTATACTGACAAGAGAATTGAAGGAAGTAATCGAAAAGAATTATTAGAATGTATAAGTGAATGCAATCAAGAAAGTGGACTACACATACAGGCATGTTTTGATGAACCCAAAGCATTTGATTCATTAATGGCGCATTACGGGAAATTTGAAAATGTGCGTAACTATATTGCTATAGTTGGTAAGAAATCTAAGAACATAGAAGAAATGTCAGGTTATTATGGTGAAAAGGTCGTTCTTAAAGCACAAGAACTTGGACTTAATACTTGTTGGGTGGCTATGACTTATAGTAAAGGAAAAAGTGAATGTAGAATTGATAAGGGTGAAAAACTATACTTAGTAATCGCCCTAGGTTATGGTAAAACACAGGGAGTTCCTCATAAAACAAAAGAAATTACGCAGTTATGTAAGGTGGAAGGATCTATGCCTGAATGGTTTCAGCGTGGTATGGAAGCAGCATCACTAGCACCAACGGCGATGAACCAACAGAAATTCCTGATATCACTAGAAGATGGCAAAGTGAATGCAAAAACATTGATGGGCTTTTACTCCAAAATTGATCTAGGAATAGTAAAGTATCATTTTGAATGTGGAGCAGGAAAGGAAAATTTTGAATGGAAATAATAATTCATGCGCTCCAATGTGGTAGTGTGGGAACAGATGAGACGATACCAGATAGAGATATAAATAGGGATAGTAATAGAGATAGAAATTGGTATTAGAATAGTTCGGCATATATAGATGTACAAGGAGTAGAAGTATGGAAAAATGTAAGTGGAGAATGAAAAAGATTGCTGATGAGCTTAAAGAATGTAGAAAACCATTTCTTGCGTTAGGTGATGAAACAAGACAACAGATTATTATTGCTCTGCTTGAGAGCGATTGTAATGGAATTCGTGTAGGTGAGATCACCAAAAAGACCAATCTTTCAAGACCTGCGGTATCACATCACTTGCGTATTCTTAAAGATGCAGGAATGATAAATATGAGAAGAGAAGGCACTAAGAATTATTATTTTGTGGATGCGTCAGAGTCACAATGGAAAAGAATCTTAGACTTAGTAGGAGTTATATATGAGAGTGCCAAAGATTTAACCAAAGAAGATCCGAGAAAAGTAGAGAAGTGGTAAAAAAAGAACAGAAATCGCTTGTAAAAGTAAGCGGTTTCTGTTCTTTTATACTGTTTGCTTAATAGATTCTAGGGAAGGTAACAATTGCTTTGAATAAGTCACCATCTAATACAATGCTGAAAGTACCACTTTGTAAGCTTGCCAAACTTTGAGCAATGGATAAACCAAGGCCAGTACCTTCTGTATTACGGGAGATATCTCCACGTACGAAACGTTCCATTAACTCATCCGCACTAATGTTTAACCTTGTTGCAGATATATTTTTTACAGATACACTAACTTGTTCTTCATTTGCTTCTAAGTCAATATATACTCTGGTACCTTTCATCGCATATTTGTTAACATTAGAAAAGACATTCTCGAGAATACGGAAGGTACTTCTTCCATCTGCATAGATGTATAGGGGCTCTTCTATATCTGCAAGATCGATTTCTAAATCATTCCCCGCAAGACGATCTTCGAATTCTCCAATTGTTTGTTTGATTAATTCAACTAAATTAAGTTTTTGCATTTGAAGTGTAATGGCACCACTAGATGCTTTTGAAGCTTCTACCAAATCTTCAATTAATGTCTTAAGTCGCTGTGATTTGGAATCTAGGACCTCGATATATTGGAGTGCGGTTTCGTTACCCAGATCTTCTTTCTTTAATAAATCAACATAATTAATTATGGAGGTTAACGGTGTCTTGATATCATGGGATACATTGGTAATCAATTCCGTTTTAAAACGTTCACTTTTTAGTTTCTCATCCACAGCATTGGATAAACCATCGCTAATATTGTTAATATATTTACTCAAAACACGCATACTTGGTGTGACTTCTGTCTCATTTATTTTGTGTGTTAAGTCACCATCACTAATTTTCTTTGTTTCCTTAATGAGATAACTAATAGAAGTTACTGCAAATAGAAGATATCTTCCGAATAGTAAAAAAAGTATGCAAAGAACAATGAACCCGAGGAATGTAAATCCAGGAATTTTGAATAATAAGGCAGTAATTAATGTGAGAACAAAGAAGCTTGCCCATATTGCGGTTGCATGGTAAGTCAATTCTTTGTGTGCAAAGTACTTCTGTGACCAAGTATTTAATCGGTTTCCAATACGAACAACTAACATGTTTGAACTAAGCGTATTACATTTAACTCTTCGAACCAAACTAAAGAAGTTATAGATAAATATTGGATACATAGAGATATAGATGCCAAACAAACGTAAAAAGTATTCATTCTCATTAGAAAATTTAGAATTAATCAGTTGGAATAGACAATTCAGTAACAAGAAGAACGTAACCAATATCATTAGAGCCATAGTCTCTGTATTTAGCTTATCATAAGTGGTTAAACATAAGGACCGTGATTTGCTATTATAGCCAGCAAACTGTACACCTAGAATTAGGAATGCCAAGAATATAATAAAGATGATTGGCAAGTAAAGGATTGCTGTTCTATAGGATTGATGCATGGTTTGAAAACTATTATATGCCGAGGAAAAATCATCACCATTATATGGAAAGTCATTGATTGTAGCAGTGTAGAATACATAATCATCTGTCTTTTCTGTATGAACGGTAGTGTCTGATATAGTATCGTCAGATTCAGCTGTATCACTGGTATCATCTGCTTGTGTAGATGAGGATGAAAGTTGTGTTTTAACATAAGAGGACATCCATTCTAGGGTACGAGAATCTAAGAGGCCCCATTTCGTAACGTTAGTATTGTATATTGTACTATTGGTGTTGAGTACAAGGTAAGCATCACATTTAGATATGTTCTTCATGAAATCGGAGACATTTGCCTCTAATACGGAAGAGTCATCTGTTGCTATTGAAGTATTAGTAGTGTTTGCATTTTTCTCTGTCTGGACCTTATTTTCATTTGATTCGGATGAATCATAGGGGCTTATATACTTATCAGAAACTAAGTTTGGAGAATAGTACTCTGCTCCTGTAGTTAAGTTCTTCACGTAATATATGAAATTACTGTCTTTTACATTAAGAATTTGATTATAGAATTCGAATTTATCTTGGTCACTTACGAGTTCATTCATAAAGAATGTTTCATTAATATGAGACGTCGGGAATTCATCCTCTGATAGAAGAGTAGTCGTGTAACCGTTTTCGCGGTACATGACATAAGCGGCTACTCGTTCATTGTATTTTGCAAATGTTTTCTCAAAATAATAGGTTTCTGTGAACTTCTCATCGTTGCTTCCATAGTAGTCGGGATAATGAAAGATATGATAGATACATAACAAGAGGAGAAATCCGAATACGGCTAACCCAACTTGAACAAACCATTTGACAGTTAGGGAATATTTTATTCTTTTCATGGAAACCTCCGGAAATATAGTACAATAGTCAAATTGTATTTATGTGACTATGATTAATGTAGTCCTGAGACGTTACAGGTCTTCTACTTTATATCCAATTCCCCAAGCAACTTTCAGATACTTTGGTTCTTTTGGGTTGATTTCAATTTTTTCTCTTATGTGTCTAATATGAACCGCAACGATATTATCGACACCAAAGGATGGTTCATTCCAAATCTGTTCATAGATTTCAGAGATTGAGAATACTTTACCTTTGTTTTTTACTAATAATTTAAGAAGATTGTACTCAATAGGTGTTAACTTAATTAATTCGTTATCAACCCAAACTTCTTTCTTCTCGTCGTCGATAATTAATCCACCAGTTTGATACAGATTCTTGCTTTCAGGAATACTACCGAATTTGGTGTAGCGTCGTAATGCTGATTTTACACGAGCAGTTAATTCAAGAGGATTAAAAGGCTTTGTAATATAGTCATCAGCACCTAAATTAAGGCCAACAATCTTATCCGTATCTTCTGATTTGGCTGAGAGGAAGATAATTGGCATTGAGTTGTCCTCTTCACGTAATGCAATCATGGTATGAATACCATCAAGGATAGGCATCATGATATCCAGTAAGAGTAAGTGTATCTGTTCATTATGAATAATATCAAGTGCCTCTTTCCCATTATAGGCTTTTCGTACTTGATAACTTTCTTGTGTTAGGTATATTGCGATTGCGTCAACAATTGCAGAATCATCATCGCATACTAAAATTGTGTACATAAAAATCCTCCTATTAATTATAGTAGATATATAGTGAGCCCAAAAAGTAGCATTGTCACTTTTTGTAGTGTTAATTTTTCTTTCGTAAAGCACCTTCTTATATATGTTATACCATAAACAAAATATTTTGTAAGCTATTTTTTGTAGACAAGCAGAAAAGAAGTTTATCATGCTATTATTCTGTTTGCTGTTAATACCTGTAATTCATAAGATATGTAACAAACAGCTATTAGAGGATAACCGTTGAAAATACATAGAACATAATGTAGTTAAAGCTAAAGAGATTATAAGAAAATATTATAGTTAAAAAAAGGTAGTTAAAAAAAAAACAAATATAAATATTAAATAATTGATACATATGTAAAAATAATGGCAAAAAAATATAAAAAATAAGTAAAATTGATGAAAATCTGGTTTTTTCTCAAGAAAATAAATCAATATTAAGTATAACCTGTATTGATTTTGATGATAAGTGTGTTATAATATAGACAATACAACATCAAAAGTATTACATAATTTTAAGGAGGATATGCATAATGATGAGATTTACATTACCAAGAGATATGTATTATGGAAAAGGTTCATTGGAGCAACTTAAGAACTTAAAAGGTAAAAAGGCTATTATAGTTCTTGGTGGAGGATCAATGAGACGTTTTGGTTTCGTTGATAAAGTAGAAGCATATTTGAAAGAAGCTGGTATTGAAACACAATTATTTGAAAATGTAGAACCAGATCCTTCCGTTGAAACAGTTATGAAAGGTGCAGCACAGATGAGAGAATTTGAACCAGATTGGATCATCGCTATGGGTGGTGGATCACCAATCGATGCTGCGAAAGCTATGTGGGTATTTTATGAATATCCTGAGACAACCTTTGAAGAAATTATTCAACCTTTCTCATTCCCAGAATTAAGACAAAAAGCAAAATTCTTAGCAATTCCTTCAACATCAGGTACAGCTACAGAAGTAACAGCTTTCTCAGTAATTACAGATTATGCAAAAGGAATCAAATATCCTTTAGCAGACTTTAATATAACACCAGATGTTGCAATTGTTGATCCTGATTTAGCAGAAACAATGCCTCCTAAATTAGTAGCACATACAGGCATGGATGCTTTAACTCATGCAATTGAAGCATATGTATCTACATTAAATTCGCCATTCACAGATCCACTTGCAATCAAAGCAATACAAATGGTAATCGACTATCTTCCTAATTCATTTGGTGGGGATATGGAAGCAAGAGAACAGATGCATTATGCACAATGTCTTGCAGGCCAAGCATTCTCTAATGCATTACTTGGTATTGTTCACTCAATGGCACATAAAACAGGTGCTGCATTCTCAACTGGTCATATTCCACATGGTTGTGCCAATGCAATCTACCTTCCATATGTAATTAAATACAATGCAAAAGAAGCAGAAAACAGATATGCAGATATCGCTAGATCAATCGGAATCATTGGAACAGATGCTGAATGTGTGAAAGCATTATGTGATAAAATTGATGAATACAATGCTAAATTAAGCATTCCTAAAACATTAAAAGAATTCGGTATTAATGAAGAAGAATTCAAACAAAAAATAGCAGAAATCTCTGTAAATGCTGTCGGTGATGCTTGTACGGGATCAAATCCAAGAACAATTACACCAGCTGAGATGGAACAATTATTTACTTGCATTTACTATGGTACAGAAGTTGATTTCTAAATCATAATAACTAAGGAGTTCTAGATCGCTTGATTTAGAACTCTGTTTTTTATAAATTAAAGAATTAAAGCGAAAAAGTAGTCATAAGTACTGGATTTTTGTTGAGTTATAAATTATAATCATTACTTAGGTAGAGCGATGATATCATCTACCCAACTGAATGGTTACAAATTAAGGAAATTATGTTGCGAAGAATAATGTAACTGCATAGTTCCCATCTAGATTATGAGATGTATGGAGGAAAGATATGTTTACAATACGTAAAAAGGAATTATTAGCGAATAATATCTATCTTATGGATATTGAAGCTCCACGTGTAGCAAAATCATGCCACCCTGGTCAATTCGTAATTGTTAAAATGGATGAAAAAGGAGAACGTATTCCGTTAACAATATGTGATTATGACAGAGAAGCTGGCACAGTAGCAATCGTATTTCAAGCTGTTGGTGAATCTACAAAGAGAATGGCTGATTATGAAGTTGGGGATACATTCAGAGACTTCTCAGGTCCTCTTGGTTGTAAATCAGAATTAATTGATGAAGATCCAGAAGAACTTAAGAAGAAAAGCATCCTGTTTGTAGCAGGTGGTGTTGGTACTGCACCAGTGTATCCACAGGTTAAATGGATGCATGAACAAGGATACAATGTAGATTGTATCATCGGTGCTCGAAACAAAGATTTAATCATTCTTGAAGAGGAAATGAAGAAAGTTGCTAGAAACGTATATGTAGCAACAGATGATGGTTCCTATGGCTTCAAGGGGAATGTTAATGATAAAATTAAAGACTTAGTTAATAATGAAGGCAAACATTATGATCATGTAATTGCTATTGGTCCGATTATCATGATGAAATTTGTATCAATATTAACAAAAGAACTTGGAATCCCTACAACTGTAAGTATGAATCCAATCATGGTAGATGGCACTGGTATGTGTGGCGCTTGTCGTTTAACTGTTGGTGGTGAAGTTAAATTTGCTTGTGTAGATGGCCCTGAATTCGATGGACACCTTGTTGATTTTGATGAGTCAATGAAGAGACAACAGATGTACAAGACACAAGAAGGAAGAGAAATACTGAAAGAAAAAGAAGGAGCTACTCATAAGAATGGTGGTTGTGGATGTGGAGGTAACGACTAATGGATATGTTAACTAGAATCCCAGTTAGAGAACAAGACCCTAAAGTTCGTGCTAAGAATTTTGAAGAAGTATGTCTTGGATATAATCAAGAAGAAGCTCAGATCGAAGCGACTAGATGTTTAAAATGTAAGAACGCAAAATGTATAACAGGATGTCCTGTATCAATTGATATTCCAGGATTTATTAGAGAAGTTGAAGCTGGTAACATTGAAGAAGCTTATCATGTAATTAGCCAATATTCAGCTCTTCCTGCTGTATGTGGTCGTGTTTGTCCACAGGAATCACAATGCGAAGAAAGATGTATTCGTGGTATCAAAGGTGAACCAGTATCAATTGGTAAGTTAGAGCGTTTTGTTGCTGACTGGGCAAGAGAGAATGGAATTCAACCAAAAGCTGCCGAAGTGAAAAACGGTAAGAAAGTTGCTGTAATCGGTTCAGGTCCTGCGGGACTTACATGTGCAGGAGATCTTGCAAAACTCGGTTATGATGTAACAATCTTTGAAGCACTTCATGAAGCAGGTGGTGTATTAACTTATGGTATACCAGAGTTTCGTTTACCAAAAGACACTGTAGTACAATCTGAAATTGAGAATGTAAAAGTTCTAGGTGTTAAAATTGAAACAAATGTTGTTATTGGTAAATCAACAACAGTTGATGAATTATTAGAAGATGAGGGATTTGACGCAGTTTTCATTGGTTCAGGTGCTGGTCTTCCTAAATTCATGGGTATTCCAGGAGAGAATGCAAATGGTGTATTCTCAGCGAACGAATATTTAACTCGTAACAATCTTATGAAGGCATTTGACGTATCATATGATACTCCAATCGTAGCTGGTAAGAAAGTTGCTGTAGTTGGTGGTGGTAATGTAGCTATGGATGCTGCAAGAACTGCATTAAGACTTGGTGCTGAAGTACATATTGTGTACAGAAGAAGTGAGTCTGAACTCCCAGCTAGAGTAGAAGAAGTTCACCATGCAAAAGAAGAAGGAATTATCTTTGATTTACTTACTAATCCAAAAGAAATCTTAGTTGATGAAAAGGGTTGGGTTAAAGGTATGACTTGCGTTAAGATGGATCTTGGTGAACCAGATGCATCTGGTAGAAGAAGACCAGTAGAAGTTCCTGGTTCAGAATTCGAACTTGAACTTGATACCGTTATCATGTCTCTTGGTACTAGTCCAAATCCATTGATTTCTTCAACAACTCATGGATTAGACATTAACAAATACAAATGTATCATAGCAGATGAAGAAAAAGGACAGACTTCAAAAGAAGGCGTTTACGCTGGTGGAGATGCTGTTACTGGTGCTGCAACAGTTATCCTTGCAATGGGAGCTGGTAAAGCTGCTGCAAAGGGAATTGACGAGTATTTAACTAATAAATAATTTATATCATTGATGATACTATATGCACCCCACTAGAAACCTAAATATAAGGTTTCTAGTGGGGTGTTTTTTGCATATCATTCTTCATCTGATAGAAAACTAAAAAAAGTAGACCTAATAAAAAATTACATACCTGTAATCAAACCCTGTAGTTCTTATAATTAATAATAGAACTGGATAAATAGTGAGCTTAGAAGGTCGGAGGCTAGAAGGTATGTTATCATATCAATTTACAGACAATAAGGGAACGTTTCGAGTAATAGATCCAGAGAATACAAGTTATCTCTATTTTCCTATTGCCAACGAAACAGGAATGAAAAGTTCAGTAACACCACTACTGGGTGGAGATTGTAAGATGGATCAGAATAGTTTTGTGTTACAACCTGTTAGTAGTGAGGATTTACATAGCAATAAGGTAAGCAGGAATTTCTGGTGTGATATAGAAGGAAAAGGTATATGGTCAGCAACGGGAATGTCAATGCATCAGTTAAGTAACCAATTAACACAGAAGAAAGAGAAAACATTACTTGATGCAGGTATGTTGTATCATACTATGTATCGAGTTTCAGATGAATATGGGATAGGTTCTAAGATTCTTTCTTTTGTTCCTATTGAAGATAACGTAGAGATTATGAGGGTGGATATACGCAATATTAGCAACGAAAACCTTGAGTTTACAGCTACAGCTGCAATACCTATATATGGTAGATCAGCAGACAACATCAGAGACCATCGCCATGTTACCTCATTACTCCATCGTATCGAGACAAGAGAGTATGGAGTGTACGTTAAACCAACATTTTCATTTGATGAAAGAGGTCATCAGAAGAATGAAATGACCTATTATGTGGCAGGTTGTACAGGAGAAGGTAACAAACCAGAAGGATTTTATCCAGTAGTAGAAGAGTATATCGGTGAAGGTGGGGATTTCCTAAGACCTACAGCGATTTTGAATAAACATCAAGTAGTGAAAAAGGATTGCAGTCTGAGTGGATACGAGGCAATGGGAGCTATTCAATTCGAGAGTATGATATTAAGGCCACAAGAGGAATGCAGCTTCATCGTATTAATTGGTTTAGATAAAGACTCAGACTCAATTCAGGAAGTTATTAAGAGATATGATACAGTAGCTAAAGTAGAAAAAGCATACAATGAGATGCAAAGACATTGGGATAAGAAGAAAAATGTAAGTATTCAAACAGGAGATTCTAAGTTCAATAATTTTATGCAGTGGGTTAGTTTTCAACCGATTCTAAGACGAATCTATGGTTGCTCCTTCCTACCTCATCACGATTATGGGAAAGGGGGAAGAGGTTGGAGAGATTTGTGGCAAGACTGCCTAGCCCTTACTTTAATGGATCCAAGTGGTGTTAGGGAAGCGATATGTAACAATTATGCTGGTGTAAGAATGGATGGAAGCAATGCAACGATCATAGGAGAAAACCCGGGAGAATTCATCGCAGATAGAAACAATATAACAAGAGTGTGGATGGATCATGGGTTCTGGCCACTAGTTACTACGGATTTGTATATTCAACAAACCGGAGATTTATCAATTCTATTAGAGAAGGTAACATATTTTAAGGATAAACAAATCGAGCGTGGAGAAGCTATTGATTCCAATTGGCATAGTTTTGATAGTAAACGCATGATGACGGAAGCTGGAAAGGTCTATGAAGGCAGTGTTCTAGAACATATCTTACTTGAGAATCTAACCGCATTTTACGATGTAGGAGACCATAACCATATGCGGCTTAGAGGAGCAGACTGGAATGATGCATTAGATATGGCTAATGAAAGAGGAGAAAGTGTTGCATTCACTGCGGCCTATGCAGGAAACTTTGACACGTTGACAAGATTGTGTAAGCAGCTAATAGTAACTGGCATTGATGAAGTGGAGATAGCAGAAGAGATACTAATATTGCTTAAGCAAGATGTAGAATTATATGAAAGTGTGACACAGAAGAAGTCTTTGTTAAAAGAGTATTGTGAAGGCAGTAGTAAGAGAATATCAGGTAAGTTAAGAAGAGTCTCCCTTGATGAATTAATGAACAACTTGAAACAAAAAGCAGAATGGATCAAGCAACATATAAGGGATAACGAGTGGATTGAAGAAAATCAAACAGAGACGGTTAACCAAGGTTGGTTTAATGGCTATTATGATAACTCTGGCGAGAAAGTGGAAGGCCTTTTTGAACAAGGAATTCGAATGATGTTAACGAGCCAAGTTTTCGCAATTATGTCGGGTACAGCTACATCAGAACAGGTGAAAATGATGACAACTGCCGCGGATGCATATCTGTACAAGGCTGAGGTTGGCGGATATCGCTTGAATACTGATTTTAAAGAATTAAAACTAAACTTAGGCAGAATGTTTGGGTTTGCATATGGTCATAAAGAGAATGGTGCTGTATTTTCACATATGACAGTGATGTATGCCAATGCCTTATACAAAAGGGGTTTTGTTAAAGAAGGTTATAAAGCAATCGAGTCACTTTATAGACAAGTTTCTAATGCCGAAGTGAGTAAGATATATCCGGGTATACCAGAATATTTTAATGATAAAGGAAGAGGTATGTATCATTATCTAACGGGTGCAGCAAGTTGGCTTATGTTAACAGTAGTTACCCAGATGTTTGGTGTTAGAGGATTAGGTGGAGACTTAATAATAGAACCTAAATTATTGAAAGAGCAGTTTAATCACGCAAATACAGCTAGTATATCTACAATATTCGCAGAACATAACTTAGAGGTTATCCTTGTTAATGAAGCAGACAGAGAATATGGAGAATATCAAGTAGCTGAGGTATATGTGAATGATAAGCTAATTGTTGAAAAAGACAAGGTAGTAATTAACAAAGAGTATTGTATGTGCAAGAAAGAGTATATACAAAGCTTGGTTAAGGAGATGAATCAGCAGATAAAGGTGATTCTCCGTTAAAGATTATGGCGGTATTTGAAAAGGAGACAGAATATGTTAGGACACAGTATATTAGATGAAAATAAACGTTATAGAATTGATAACTATGGAAAGAAAACCACATTCGCTAGTTTCCTACCTGGTATTAGCGGTAGGAATGGGATTCCGATTTGGTGTTATTATGTAAATCGTGGCCAAGGTGTAACGAGTTTTGGAGTGGATTGTAAAGACCAAGCTATTATGGAATTCTTCCCTGCACATCAAGCTTATCAGAATGTCAAAACGCAAGGATTTCGTACGTTTATTAAGAAAAATGGTTGTTACTTTGAGCCGTTTAAAGCTGATTACCAAAACACCACTATGGCGATTGGTATGAATGAGTTAGAAGTCAACCATTACGATGAGTCACACCAGATTGAAACAAGTGTGACATATTATACCTTACCAGGTGAAAAAGTTGGTGCCTTAGTTCGTAAAGTGAGCATCAAGAATGTGTCTGATGAGGAATGTATGATTGAAGTATTAGACGGTATGCCTGCTGTAATTCCGTATGGTGTAAATATGGGATCTATGAAAGAGATGGGACAGACAACAAAGGCATGGATGCAAGTCGAAGATGTGGATACAAAGACACCGTACTTTCGAGTTCGAGTTAGTATGGAGGATACTGCTAGTGTGCAAGGTGTTGAAGGTGGAAACTTTGCACATGCGATCAATGATCTAGGTGAAGAACTTGTAACAATTGTTGATCCAGCGGTTGTATTTGATTATGATACAGGCCTTGATGCGGCAGTAGGGCTTCTTAGTGGGTCCATAGATGAACTTACTAAGAAGAAACAAGTAACACAGAATAACTTACCGTGCTGTTTCTTTGCGGAGAAAAGAACGGTAAAGGCTGGGGAAGAGATTTGTTTATATGAACTATTTGGTCAAGTTGAGAATAAAGCAATCCTTAGTACTTGTAAGGAAAAATGGTTCCAACCGCAATTTTATGTTGAAAAGCAATTAGAGGGTAATGCTCTAATTGATGAGATATGTAATTCAATTGAAACAAAGACAGGAAATGAATTGTTTGATGAATACTGTAAACAGACGTATCTTGATAATGTTCTGCGTGGAGGTTATCCAATTGAGTTAGCGAAAAACAAAATATTTTATTTATATTCTAGAAAACACGGAGATATAGAAAGAGATTACAATTATTTTCGTATGTTACCTGAATACTATTCACAAGGAAATGGTAATTTCCGTGATGTGAATCAGAATCGTCGTGAAGATGTACGTTTTCAACCGTATGTGAAGGAAGCGAATATAAGAACTTTCTATAATATGATTCAAATTGACGGTTATAATCCCTTATCGGTAGAAAAGGTTAGCTATACCTTAGAAGGGCAGCAAGTAGAGAAGATAATAAGAATTGTACCAGAAGCAAGTAGGCTTAAACTATTAAAACTTCTAGGAAGCAAGTTTACTCCAGGGCAACTATTTATGACGTTAGAAGATTGCAATTGGAAGGATGAGGTGCAGGAGAAGGAATTTGTTGAGATGGTGCTTCAACAAGCAAATGGAGAGACATCCGGTTCGTTTGGAGAAGGGTATTGGAGTGATCATTGGACGTATAACCTAGATCTTGTGGAGGAATATCTTCATATATATCCAGAGAATGAGAAAGAGCTTTTGTTTGAAGATTCTAGTTATACATATTTTGAAACTAGAGTTACACTCTTACCAAGAAAGAAACGTTATGTAAAGACAGACAATGGAATCAGGCAATATAACTTCCTTGATAAAGCAAGAAAGAAAGACTGTGAGAATGATAAGTTAAGAAGTGCTTACGGGAAAGGCGAAGTTGTAACAGGTAATTTAATGGAGAAGATTTTACTGCTCAGTACCTTAAAATATGCTACACTAGACCCTTATGGAATGGGAATCGAGATGGAAGGTGGAAAACCAGGTTGGTATGATGCGCTTAACGGGTTACCGGGTATATTCGGTTCCTCCATGGCAGAGACCTATGAGCTTGCTAGAATGTTAAAGTTTGCTATCGAGAAACTATCTTCCTATCGTCAATCGGTAATTGTATTCAGTGAATTAGCGGAATTAATGGAAGCGTTAGAGGGGATCACAAATCAGTTGGTTGCGAAGTTCGATGAGAATACGCAGGAAGCTAGCAATCAGCAATTAGATTTTTGGAATGCAAGTAATGACTATAAAGAACTTTATAGAGAAAAGACTGTGTTCGGTGTATCTGGAGAAAAAAGAGCGCTATCCAATGGCTACTTAGTGAATCTTTTAGAAAAGTGGTTATCAGTAGTGGAACGAGGTATTAAAAAGGCTATTGAATATGGTGACGGTTTATGTCCAACCTACTTTAGTTATAAGGTAACAAAATATAGTGAAGAAGCTGATATGGTTATTCCAGAGAAATTTGAAGTTGAAAGAATGCCTTATTTCTTAGAAGGCCCAGTCAGGTATATGAAGATTGTGAATGAAGATGACGAAAAGAAATCTCTATATCGCAAAGTGAAGGAAAGTAATCTGTATGATAGGAAACTATCTATGTATAAGGTAAATACATCCTTACAGGAGGCATCTTATGAGATTGGACGTTGTAAAGCGTTCACACCTGGTTGGTTAGAGAATGAATCTATATGGCTTCACATGGAATACAAGTACCTGTTAGAACTTCTTAAAGCTGGATTATATTCTGAGTTCTTCGAAGATTTCCATAATGCATGTGTACCTTTCCTTGATTATGAGATGTATGGAAGAAGTGTCTTGGAGAACTCATCTTTCTTAGCTAGTAGTGCAAATCCTAACGAAGCAATTCATGGGAAAGGCTTTGTAGCAAGACTAAGTGGTTCAACAGCTGAATTCCTTAACATGTGGCAGATCATGATGTTTGGAGAGACACCATTCATTCTAAGAGATGGAGAACTAATAATGCAGTTTTTACCTGTTATTCCAAGTTATCTATTATCAGAAGAATGTAAAGTAGAAGCTATGTTATTTGGTAAAACGAAGGTGTGCTATAACGTCGAGGACAAGATGGATGTAATACCGGGAAGATATAATGTTCAAACAGTGCTTGTTGAGTGGAATGATGGAACAAAAACATCGTTTGAAGAGGGTGTCATAACAGGAGACTCAGCAATTAGAATAAGAAATGGTGAAGCAGTAGAGATTAAGTGCATGATTGGAGGACTAAAGTAGATGAAGATTACATCAATAACAACAAATTATAGTGAAGATAGGTTTTTAGAAACAACCAGCGTGGTACAGGGAACGGAAGTTGGCTGTATGAATGTTGTGAATCTGTATCCAGATGTTATGTATCAAAAAATCCGTGGATTTGGTGGTACATTCACAGAATCTGCTGGATACACACTTTCAAAACTAAGTAAAGAGAAACAAAAAGAAATCGCAGAAGCGTATTTTGGTGAAAGTGGAATTGGTTATACTATAGGAAGAACTCATATTAACAGTTGCGATTTCTCTCTTGGTAATTATGCTTATGTAGAAGATCCAGAGGATAAAAACTTGGAAACCTTTACGAGAGAAAGAGACCAATTGTATATTGTACCATTCATTCGCTTAGCACAACAAGTTACAACGCAGAAGATTGAATTCCTTGCATCACCATGGAGCCCACCAGCTTTCATGAAGACCAATGGGGAGATGAATCATGGAGGAAAATTAAAAGAAGAGTATAGGAAGTTATGGGCTGAGTATATCTGTCGATATATTAAGGATTGCCTTGAAGATGATATTCCAGTAACGATGATTACGGTACAGAATGAGCCTGAAGCGACACAAGAATGGGACTCTTGTCGCTACAGTGCTGAGGAAGAGATGGAATTTGTACGTGACTACTTAGGTCCTATTATGGAGGAACAAGGTCTTGGTGATGTTAAAATCTATATCTGGGATCATAATAAAGAAGTTATGTATGAACGTGCCCAAGATATCTTGAAGGATGAGAAGGCAGCCCAGTACATTGCTGGAGTTGGATTCCACTGGTACACAGGAGATCATTTTGAAGCAGTTAGTCTTGTGAGAGAGCAATATCCAGATAAGGAGTTACTATTCACAGAAGGTTGTGTGGAATACAGTCGATTCATGGATTCCAATGATGTTTATAAGGCGGAAATGTATGCACACGATATCCTTGGAAACCTTAATGCCGGTATGAATGGATATATAGATTGGAATTTAGTACTAGATGAAAAAGGTGGACCAAACCATGTAAATAACCTTTGTGCTGCACCAATTATGTGCGATTGCAACGAAGGTACTTATGAAAAGAGACTTGCTTATTACTATGTAGGGCATTTTAGTAAGTATATCCGCGGGGGTGCTAGAAGAATTGCAGTGACGAAATATACAGAACAAATTGAAGTGACAGCATTCATGAATCCAGAGGGAGAGAAAGTTGTTGTTCTATTAAACAAGCAGGATAGAGATATACCAGTAGTGTTAAGAGAATATGGAATAGGTACAGAATTGACTGTAAAAGGTCATAGTATTGTTACACTAATAATCGAGGAAAACTAAGTCGATTTAGGTAAAATATTGAATCAACTCGTTCCATACTCTAATTGGGGCGAGTTGAATTAAAACACATGAGAGTAGATAGAGCGGGTAGAAGGTTGAAAGAAAACAAATCGAATGAAAGGGCATGGTTATTAAGATGAAAAGAAAAAGTTTTATCTGTATATGCATAGTTTCAATTTTGCTGATTTTAGGAATTGTCATAGCCTGCTTTACAAGACGTGATATTAACTATGATCCAACGACTACGGTAGTAGTAACCATAGATAAAGAGAAAATCTATCTAGATGAAGTTATGTATCATCTGACATTATCCAAGATGCAAGGACAGCTATATGCATCATTTATGAATGATACGGATTATATGAATCGTGATTATGGAGATGGTAGAACCATAGGAGAAGTTATGAAACAAGAGTCAATGGATAATGCCATTCGTTACGAACTTTTGTACCAACAAGCGATTCAAGAGGGATATGATTTGACAGATGAAGAAATCATTGATAGTAAGAAACGAACAGAGAACATACTTATAACAATTCCAGAAGAAGATAGAAAGAACACTGGACTAACAGAAGATAAATTAGTTCTTATACAAGAGAAGATCGCGTTAGCAACGAGGTATTATCAAACCATGTACAAGGATGTTGATTTAACCGACAAAAACGTATATGAACAATTGAAAGATGGACACCAAATTACGATACAAAAGAAAGTATGGAATTCGGTTAAGTTCTAATTTACCTTCCTAAAAAAATGACACCTAATTAAAAATAGTGTCATTAACTACAAAATCAATACCAGTTATAATTAAGGTATAAAAAGGACGGAGGGATGAACATGGCAGATACAGCTGTGACAACAAAAAAACCGAAGAAAATTAAATATAGGAATAAGTCTAGTTTTTACAAACAATTAGCAAATCAAAAATATCTTCAGGTAATGGCACTTCTAGGAGTTGCTTGGATGTTGATTTTTAACTACATTCCAATGGGAGGTATCGTAATTGCTTTTAAGAAATTTAAAATTACAAGAACAATTGCTGAAGCACCATGGGTTGGATTACAATACTTTAAAGAATTTTTTATGGATGATAATTTCTTAAATATCATGCAGAACACATTAGGAATCAGTTTGTTGAAACTGATTATTGGATTTCCGTTACCAATTATTTTTGCATTGCTGTTAAATGAAATCAGAAATGTAAAATTCAAAAAGATAGCACAAACCATTTCCTATTTACCACACTTCCTTTCTTGGGTTGTACTTGGTGGTATCATGGTAACTTGGCTATCAAAAACAGGTGTTATTAATGATTTTCTAGTAGCTTCACACATAATAAAAGAACCTATCTCATTCCTTGGAGATGCAAAATACTTCTGGGGATTATCCGTAATATCGGATAGTTGGAAGGAACTAGGGTGGTCAGCAATTATCTATCTGGCAGCAATTGCTGGAGTAGATCAACAGATGTATGAGGCAGCAACCGTAGATGGAGCAACAAAACTTCAAAAGATTTTCAAAATTACGTTACCATCTATTACAGGAACAATTGCATTAATGCTTATTTTACAGGTTTCAGGGTTACTAAATTCAAACTTTGACCAAGTATTAATTCTTAAAAACCAGATTAACGTATCAAGAAGTCAGGTTATTGATACTTATGTATATCAAGTAGGTATGACTATGGGTAAATATTCTTATGCAACGGCAGTCGGACTCTTTAAATCGGTAATTGCTTTGCTATTACTTGTCATTGCGAATAAAACAAGTAAAAAATGCTTGGGCAGATCATTATACTAGGAGGGATTCGATGAAGACAAAAAGAAAAATTAAGCGTTCCCGTGGAACCGTAATATTTGATACATTTAATGTAATATTTATGTTGTTAATCTGTTTTGTATGTTTATATCCAATTTGGTATGTAGTTGTGAATTCGCTTAACGATGCAACAGATGCGCTTCAAGGCGGAATCTATTGGTGGCCTAGAAAATTCTCCTTAGCGAATTATAAGAGTGTATTTTCTAATGGAAGTGTTTTGCAAGCTTTTAAAGTGACTATAGGTAAGACGTTAATTGGTACTACGCTTAATGTTTTGTTTACTGCGATGGTTGCTTACCCATTATCAAAAGATAGATTGATTGGTAGAAAGTACTATATGGCAATTGGAACACTTACGATGTTCTTCTCAGGTGGTTTGATACCAACGTTCCTATTGTTTAAACAATTAAACTTATTAAACAATTTCTTGGTTTACATAATACCTGCAGCTTTCAATTTCTTTAACTTATTAATCTTTATTAACTTCTTTAAAGAAATACCTGCAGCCTTAGAGGAGTCAGCCAAGATCGATGGTGCAAATGACTTAACAATTTTCCGTAAAATTATTATTCCATTATCAAAGCCCGTATTTGCTACAATTGCACTATTCGCAGGTGTAGGTCAATGGAACGATTATTTTGGTGGTTTGATGTATATGACCAATCGTACAGACTTAGAACCAATTCAGACATTTTTGTATAGACTAGTTGCACAGGTTCAATCTTCCCAGATGGCGGGAAATATATCGGTACAAGTTCAAACTTCAGATACAACTTCAACATCTATAAAACTAGCCGCAATGGTTATCACTACTTTGCCTATCTGCTGTGTCTATCCATTCTTACAAAAATATTTTGTTAAAGGTATGATGGTAGGAGCAGTTAAGGAATAAATCATAATGTATTAAAGGGAGGAAACGCTATGAAAAAGCAGTTCAAAAAGGGTATTGCATTGTTACTTGCAGCAACGATGATGTTCTCTGTTGTTGGTTGTAGCAGTAAGAAAGAAAAGAACAATAATACAAAAGAAACCCAAAATTCTGTAGAAGATACGGAAGCAACAGATGGAACAGAATCAACTGATGCAACACAATCAGGTGAAGTAACTCCAGGTTGGCAACAGAATGCTGACAAAAAAGTAGATTTTACTTGGTATATTAATTTCTCATGGTTCACCACTCCATGGGGAGAGAATTTAGTATCTAAGAAAATCACAGAAGAAACAGGATGTAATATTGAATTTATCGTACCAGCTGGTAACGAAGCTGAGAAATTAAACTCATTAATCGCATCGGATACATTACCAGATATCTTAACACTTGGTTGGTATGAAGGTCAAGTTAACCAGATGATTGAAGATGGTATGGTATATGCATTAGATGAATTAGCTAACGAATATGATCCATACTGGTTTGAAGTAGCTGATGAAGGTCGTGTTGGCTGGTTTACACAAGAAGATGGACATATCTATGGATATCCAAACTCTTCATTCTCTCCACAAGATTATGAAAAGTATGATAACATCTCTTCAAACCAAACTTTCTTAGTAAAAAAAGATATCTATGAAGCAATTGGAAGCCCTGATATGACTACTCCAGAAGGATTCAAAGCAGCAGTTAAGGCAGCTGCAGAAAAATTCCCAGAAGTTAATGGTCAACCATTAATCCCAATTGGAGCTCATGAGTTCGGTACAACTGGAAATGTTTCATTTGATCAATACTTAAGTAACTTCTTAGCAATTCCATATGAAAAAGACGGACAATACTATGATCGTTATACAGATCCAGAATTGGTTCGTTGGTTAAAGACATTCCGTGAACTTGGTTCAGAAGGATATCTAGCTGATGATATCTTCATCGACAAGAGAGCACAGATGGAAGAAAAGATCGCTCAAGGACGTTATTTCTGTATGTTATATCAAAGAACTGATTTACAAGACCAAGAAAAAATCTTATATGCAAACGATCCAAACAGTATATATATTGCAGTTGATGGACCTAAGAATTCAAACAATGATGACTATACATTACCAGGTACTGGTATCAATGGTTGGTGTTTAAATATGATTTCTAAAAATTGTAAGAATCCAGATCGTGCAATTCAATTATTCTCATATTTCATGAGTGAGCATGGACAACATATGACTTGGTTAGGTGTTGAAGGTGAAACTTGGGATTATGATGCAAACGGTGTTGAGAAGATGCATGATGATGTAAAAGAATTATGTAATACAGATCGTTCTGCTTATGATAAGCAATACGGTGCTGATTCAACTTACTGGATGTTCCAAGATAACGCTATGTCATTAAAATGGGCAGAACCTACTCCAGAACCACTTGGACAAATGGAACGTTGGACATTCCCATATGTTATGACAACTTCTCAATATGATATATCATTACAAGCTGATTCAGAAGAAGCAGATATCAAATCTAAGATTGATAATGAATGGGGTGTTGTATTACCACAATTATTATTAGCAAAATCTGAAGAAGACTTTGATAAGATTTGGAATTCATTCCTCGAAAAGAGAAAAGGCTATGGTCTTGATAAGATGATTGAAAAGCAAACAGAATTAATGAATAATGCTAAGCAAAAATTAGGAGTTAACTAATTGTAAACTCTTTTGATGTATTAGTTGTAGAACTTTGAATATACGATTTAAAATGTAATTAACTTAATATCTTAATTTTAGGGCTGTAGCAAATAGTTATGTTTTGTAGCAGCCCTAATTTACACTTATGATTTAGAGTACCAGATTTGGAGGAGTTTATGATGAAGCCGAGGATAAGGAATAAAAAGGATAACAACAACAAAGTTAACCAAAAGCGAAAAGTGAATAAAGAGGTTGGTAATAAATTAAACAGTGTAAGAGTTAAATTGATTACCGCTTTTTTTATACCCGTGCTATGTATTGTTTTACTTGGAATGGTTACTTATCAGAAAGCCTCAAAGGGTTTGATTAATAACTTTGAGTCCTCTAGTCTGAGTACCATTCGAATGATGGCTGATTATTTCCAAGTAGGATTTGATACTGCCATGGCAAAATCAACACAAATTAATACGAATGAAAGTGTAAAAGCCTACTATTCAGGAGAATATAAAGGGAACACGGTTGAAGAATTGAAGGCTTATAAACAAGTACAGAATGCGATAGAGTCCAATACCTTAGGTGATCAGGTAGTGGAGAATATTACCATATTTGGGGAATATGGTTCCAGTGTTTCTGTTAAAGGAACTGCACCACAGTCCTTATATAATACCTTCAGTGATTCTAAGGAAGGAAAAGAGTTTCTAGAGGCAAAGGATAAAAGCAGGTGGAGTGGATATCATACATATATGGACCAAGTTATGCAACAAGACGGTGAAAACTATGGTATTGTCTTTAGCAAGTATTTATACAGTAAAAACAATAAGAAGATGGGGATAATATCAATAGATATTAAAAAGGAATTTATATACAATGCTTTGCAAAATACAGAGTTTGGTGAGGGGAGCATCGTAGGTTTTATAACCTCCGATGGAAAAGAGATACTGTGTGGCAGTAAAGAAGGATTTCAATTGAAGGAGCAATCCTTTTATCAAGAAAATCCAATCCTTTCTTTAGAAAAGGAAAATAGCAATAGTGATTCGCTTGAAACAGCAAGTAATAGAGAAGCAGTACATAAGTATGTGGAATTAAAAGGTAAAACTTATCTTTATCAATATATTAATCTACCAGAACAAAAAGCAGCAGTTTATGCTCTTATTCCAAAAGAATTAATTACAAAAGAAGCAGATGAAATGCGATTAATTACGGTTGTTATTGTAATCGTGGCTTCTTTCATTGCAACTATAATTGGAACAATACTAGCTTCTGGTTTTAGTAATTCCATTCGTAAAATGAATACAAGTTTAAAACGGCTAGAAGAAGGGGATCTTACAGCAACGGTATCGCTGAGAAGAAAAGATGAATTTCAATTACTTTCTAAAGGAATTAAAAATATGGCGTTGGGAATGAAGAATCTGATTGTTCAGATGACTGATGTTAGTGAAAATGTCCTTAATAATGCCGCTACAGTGTCCAGTAATACAGAAGATATGTTGGAAAAATCTCAATATATTTCGAAAAATGTGACAGATATTGAACATGCTATAGGACAACAAGCAGAGGAAGCTATGAATTGTTTCCATCAGATGACAAACCTATCGGAACACATAGAGAGGGTAGCAGATAATGCATATGGTATAGGTCAGGTAGTTACAGGTACGAAAGGACAAGTACAGGAAGGCATGGTTATTGTTGATGATTTGTCAAGATGTGCTGATGATACAGCAGTGATAACGAAACAGGTTATAGAAGATATTCAGGTCTTGCATGCAAAGACAACAGCCATTAACGAGATATTACAAACGATTAATGAGTTATCCGATCTGACGAATTTGCTATCATTGAATGCTTCAATTGAAGCAGCAAGAGCAGGAGAAGCAGGAAAAGGTTTCTCAGTTGTAGCTGATGAGATTCGTAAATTGTCAGCACAATCGAAAAATGCGGCGACAGAAATCGAAACAATTATTTGTGAAATATCCAATCAAGCTAGAGAAACGGTTGAGACAGCGATGCAAGCAGAAAGTATTGTTGATAGACAAGCAGATACATTGAATCAAACCGTATCTGTGTTTCAAGGTATTGGACGGTATGTAGAACAACTTACATCAAATCTTACGGTAATAACGAATGGGATTAATACAATTCAAAAAAATAAAGAGGATACATTAATAGCAGTTGAGAGTATATCCGCGACCACACAGCAAACTTCAGCGGCAACGGGAGAACTTAGCAATGCTATGGACAGTCAAATAGTATCAGTTAAAAATTTGAGTGAAATAGCTGTGAGGTTAAGTGATGATGCACATAATCTTGAGAGTACAGTATCGGTTTTTGTTGTAAAATGACGAAAAGGTGTTGGATGCATACAGGTAGTATGATAGAATATAACTATCAAAGAAGGGGAGATAACATTATCAAACTATCTTAAAGGTATCGATAAAAAGACAAGAGGGATCAGGAAGAGAGATGGGATATGAGTAGAATTAGACATTGTTGGACGAATAATCTGAAAATAACAGAGAAGATATCTTTAATTGTTTTTTGGTTTGCTTTTATACCCATCCTAGTTCTTTTTCTAGTCATCATTCTGAATTTGGAAGAAAAAGAAACAAATGATAGAATATATTTGGCGAAAGCCTCAGTGAATCAAATCTATGCGAATGTGCAAAAGACAGTAGAGCTTTGTAATGTGTCAACACAAGTATTTTTAAATAATGGAAACTTAACAAATTATCTAGAACGAGTTCATTCAGGAGAAAAGATTTCGATTGAAGATATGATAGCTTTTAGCAGAGAAGATATTGTAAGTATGGAACGATTGGTAAATAGTAACCCGTATCTATACCAGATTCATGTGTATGTAGATAATGATACCATGTTAGAGATGGTACCTATCATATATCGTAAAAACAGAATGAAAAATACACAGATGATATCAGATGATACTGTTCAATACTCTTGGTTATATGATTATACAGATGATTTGTTTCGGTTATCATCTAATCCAACGAAACATGTTATGTCACTTACAACTAAGATGCCCAGCTATTCTTACGGTAATTTAGGGTATGTTGAAGTTGCTGTAAAGATGGAAGATGTGTTTACTGGGCTCTTTGATAATAATATTGCAAAATGGTCTTGTTTTGTTGATCAAGCAAAAAATCGTTATTATAATCAGGAAGAAGATAATAGATGGAATACTATAGTGGAAGATATTATGTCTGTAGCTTCGGATTCGGACCAAGAGTTTAGTAAAAAGGTTAAGTTACACGGAGAAAATATGCTTATAACTACCAAGAATATTCCAGAATTGGGTGGTAGTTACATTGAGGTAATTTCTTTGGATAAGTCTGGTAGTAATTTGACTAAGATGAGTTGGTTATATCTATTGGTTTTGGTTGGAATTATGGTGTTATTAATTTGCGTTATTCATTTTGTTGTTAAGACCATGGTGAAACGTTTTTACATGCTTTTTGAGACATTAAAAGAAGTGCAAGGAGGAAATCTTAACGTAGAAGTACCTGATTGTGGTACGGATGAATTAGGTGAATTGGCTAACCAGATACGCATCATGTTAGATAAGATTCAGTTGCTTATTAAAGACAATTTGGATCGGGAAATCCTTGCTAAGAATTCTGAGATTCGAGCATTACAAAATCAGATCAATGCACATTTTATCTACAATGTACTAGAATCCGTTAAGATGATGGCGGAGATTGAAGAAAAGTATGATATTGCAGATGCGGTGACCTCCCTAGGAATTATGTTACGTTATAGCATGAAGGGACTTGCAAAGAATGTTTCAGTAAGACAAGAGATTGAATATATACAAAACTATATAGCATTAATGAATCTAAGGTTTGATTATGAAATCTATCTGTCACTTAATATTCCGGAAGCATTATGGGAACAAGAGATTCCTAAGATGTCTTTACAACCAATTGTGGAGAACGCAATCAGTCACGGGATTGAAGATATTGCAGAAGATACTAATATCTACATTAAAGGTATTGTAATGAGACAGGATTTCATCATTGAAATAACAGATCAAGGAAAAGGTATGACAGAAGATGAGGTCAAACGCTTGCGAGAAAAGATTGATGAAGATATTGAAGTAAGTGGAGGAACTGGGTCTGGTATTGGGCTGAAAAATGTGCAGGATCGTATCCAGATTCACTTTGGAAAAGAATATGGAATCCAGGTTTCTTCTAGGTATGGTTGTTATACGAAGGTTTCTATGAGGTTACCTTTTGATACAAACGTTTAGATGTCAAATATGAGAGGGTAGATTTTATGAACACTTTATTAATTGTTGAAGATGAAAAACTAATAAGACAGGGAATAAAAGCCATGGCATTACGCTCTGGGGTACCGATCTCTATGGTTATGGAGTGTAAGAATGGATTGGAAGCATTGGAAATTGTTCGTAGTCAAGAGATTGATGTGGTAATCACAGACATAAGAATGCCCAAGATGGATGGAATTACGTTAGTAAAAGAGATACAAACATGTTCCCATGTACCATTCGTAGTAGTAGTAAGTGGATATGATGATTTTTCTTATGCGGTTGAGCTCCTTCGTAATGGAGTGAAAGATTACCTACTAAAACCAATAGAACGAACACAATTAGCAGAGATACTTACCAAGTTAGAAGAGGAGTTAGTAAAGAAGCAGAATAATAAGAATACCATGCTTAACGTTAGCTACCAACAGCTAAAACAACTGATGATCAATGAGGATATGGGGACAAAGGAATGTGAACTTATATTAGAACAACTATCATCTAGTTTCTTAGATGGTGAATATATTATATATTGTACGAATTATAGTGATGAGTTCCAAGAGACAGACGGAGTAACCTTCTTACAAGACGTGAATGGACAAGGTGTTTTCATTGTTGATAATTTACAAAGAGATAAAATATTGAAATCAGAATTACGAGGATACTATGTGGGATGTAGTCAAGTACATGTAGGACTTGAACAGATTAAAGAAGCTTATGAAGAAGCAATGACAGCTAGGAGACAAGCGTTCTTATCAGATATTAATATTGTAACATTTGATACAAGAGCAAAAGAGGAAGATGTGATATATTCAGAACAAGAGATTGAGCAAATTGTTCAGATGATAGGTACGGACAAATGTGAGGAAGCTCTAAAACAACTTGATCATATCTGTTACCAATTTAAGATAAGTAAGGTTTCTGATTCAACTTTAGAAGAAGTATTTTCATCTATCAGGCAAAAGACATATGCAACATATCGGAATGCTCTTAAGGAAATGGCGGAGGAAGAATTAGAGGAAGATTTGCTAACTTACAATAGTTTATCTCAGTATATAGCTCATATTAAGAGTTGGATAAGAGATTTGAATGGTCGATTATTAACGCAATTTGATGATTATCGTAATAAACAAAAAATACAGTCTGCACTAGTATATATAAAAGATAATTATAAAAAAGATTTGAATATGGCAGTGGTATCCAATCATATTTCTATGAATTATTCCTTGTTTTCGTATGTGTTTAAGCAATATACGGGATGTAATTTTGTTAATTATCTAAAACAGATCCGAGTGGACGAGGCAAAACGATTATTAGCTACTACAGATATGAAGATTGCAGATATCAGCAGAGCGATTGGCTATGATAATGACAAGCATTTTATGAAGATATTCAAAGGACAATGTGGCGTTTCCCCAACAGAGTATCGTAAGAATACATTGCTTGGAAATTAGAAAAAGGAATAAGTACCCGCAGTATAATCATATTTATTATTCAAAAAAACAAGTTTACTTTGCTAAAAGGCCATCATTGGCATACAGCGTAGTAAACTTGTTTTTCTTATTCTTCTTGTAGAGTATACAAGTTATTCAAGGTATAGGTTCGGCAAGAGTAACTTAGAGGTATAGAATACGATTTTTTATGTATAAGCTGATAATTCTGTATATACTTTTCAATCTTCTTCATCAGCCCAATGGCATCCTCTTCTAAAGTATCTTGGAATAGTAAAAGGAACGTATTTTTTTCTGTGCGTGAGCAAAAAAGTGAGTCCGTTTGATTACTTTCAATTGCCCTTGCTAAAATTAAAAGGCAAAGCTCGGCTTCGTTCAAACCAAATTGTGCTTGAATCTGATCCAAACTATTTATATTGAGTGTTATTACTATAATGGGTTTGTCCGAATCGTTCTTTTTAATAAGCAAAGTATCACAATGCTTCTTAAGACCTTTGGAATTCCAAAAGTGTGTAAGCTCATCCTTGAGGTAAAGAGTTTCTAATCGGTTAATTAGTGCTGTACGTTCGTAATTATTAACAATAGTCTGCAGCATGTTATTAATGTTACGTAACCATAACATAAAACTGAAGGTATGTTTGATGTAATTGTTTTTATAGGAAAGAGCGATATAACCAAAGTTCTTATCTTTAAAATATAAGGGCATATACAAAAAGGCGATAGAACTATTGCCGTATACAGAAGAAGGTAGGAGTATGTGACTATTAAAACTACACTCGGGAACCCTCTTACCGTTCTTAATACCCATCTTCAATAGTTTTAAGTCATTTGAGTAGGCATTGTCTTCATCCACGTCAGTAATATCTAGAATTGAATCCGATAAAGAATCCCAATCTGAATATAGACATATATAAAAACCTTCCAGATTTTCTATCGTATTAGTGAATCTAGCTAGGACGTCCATCCCTTCGTCTATATCTGTAATGTTTAATAGAGAGGAAGAGAGATTAATATCTGTTATCATCTCTCGTTCACGTCTAGCAATGGTTTCAATAAGATTTAAGTTATAATGGCTATTACGCTGTGTTGATGGATTAATGCAACCACAGGAAGAAAGAATAACTGGATGGGCTGACATAGTAATAGATTTGTCAGGTTTTTCTCCTGCATATATGCGAATAAGTGTATCCATAGTAAGTTCGCCCAGTTCCCTTACAGGAAACTCCACTGAGGTAATAGGGGGAATGTTATGTCTGGCGGATTCAAGATTATCATATCCAGTAATGGCAATATCATTCGGAATCGTGTACCCTTTATCGGTTAGGATTTTGGAAACCATAAGCGCAATGGAGTCATTATAGCAAACGATTACCTCTGGTGGTCCTTCGGGATTACTTAGTAGCTTAGTAACAGCGTCTAAAACAGAATTAATGTTTGGATTGCACCATGCAATTGTATTGTCTGACCACGAAAGCTTATGTTCTGACATTGTATCTTGATAGGATTTAATTCTTTGTGATGAGAATAACTCGTCATGCTTGTTTGCTAAGAATGAGATCCTTTGGTATTTGTGTGTTGTGATTAGATGAGAAACCAATTCCTTCATAGGCTGAATGTTATCAATAGATAAGGTATAAAATTCAGAAGGTTCCTGATTTATATTCAAAATTGGACAAGAGCACTTTTCCTTAATAGTTTGAAGAATCTGATTTTTTAAACCTGATTCACGGTATGTACCCGAGGCAAATATTACTCCACGATAAGAGGAGAAATTAGGTATCTTAAGGATACTACTTTCTCCTTGTTCTAGTTCTTCGGTGGTTTCTCCATCATTAGAAGCAAATATGTCTATCTGGTATCCATATTCGGCAGCCTTTGTGATGATGCCAGTACATAGATTTCTTTGATATTCTCCATATATATGAGAGATAAATAAAGCTATTTTTTTATTGTTTTGCATATAAACACTCCCAAATTAATTGTTGTTAATTTTGTGCAATTTACACAATGTATATTATAACATATTTTATAAATATTGCAAAATGAATAATAAAAAAGCTGTAAATATTAAGAAATAATACAAAAATTATAAAATTCAATTTAACTGATAGTTTTACACGACTTGTTACTTTTTGCTATAAAAATTACGTATATAGTAAATATGCACTATTATTGTTGCTATGAATTATTTAATATATAGAAAATATGGATTTGAAAATTCTGAAAGATAAAATAAGTTGGAAAGGACTATAAACTATGATATAATCAGTAAGATATCATTATCTAGTAGATTGGTACTGAAGTTTTCAGGGGAGGTAATATGTCATGACTATGGAGTTTGGCATACTAGGTAGTGGAAACACTATTTATGAAATTGATACGACATTATGGAATATATTAATTGTAGTATTTGTCGCATTGATACTTGTTATAATAGCACTTATTATTGCTATTAAAAAAGGTAAGGATGCGCAATATCATGCTAGTTTAACCGAAGCTAGACTGAAAGAAAGTTATAGTAAACTTGAGATTGCCTATAAGGAAGTATCCTTAACGCAAAAGGAATTATCAACAAAGTATGAAGAGTTAAAGCGTAGTGAAGAAAATAATAGAAAGATTGCATATACGGATTATCTAACAGAGCTTCCGAATAGGACAGCCTTTTCAGAACGACTGGATCATGTTATGAACACGCTCCGAAAAGAAGAAGTTGTTGCGGTAATGTATATTGATTTGGACAATTTTAAGAATATTAATGATGTCCTTGGACATTCTTATGGGGATGAACTACTAATTGATGTTACGCACCGTTTAAAACAGGCAATTGATGAGAATGACTATCTAGCACGTTTTGGTGGAGATGAATTCATTGTATTGTCACAGAATATTGGAGACATCGGTTTATATGAAGAGAAGATTCGTAAGATACAGAAAGTTTTTTCGTATCCCTTCGTATTGTCATTAAAAGAATTCTTCGTAACAATTAGTATAGGTGTGGCATATGCACCAAGAGATGGTAAAACAACACAGAGTTTAATCAAGAATGTTGATTTGGCAATGTATACTGCAAAGGAAAACGGAAAGAATACATATTGTTTCTATAATGAGAGTATTAACGATCGATTAATGAATAAGATCGAGATGCAATCAGAGCTTAGACAAGCCATAGATCATGATGAATTCGAAGTATTCTATCAAGCACAGATTGATCTAGAAACCAATGCAATTGCGGGGTTTGAAGCACTTGTTAGATGGAATCATCCTGTAAAAGGGCTTATTGGGCCAGGAGAATTCATACCGATTGCTGAACAAACCGGTTTAATTGTTCCTATTGGCAAATGGGTGATGCAAGAAGCCTGTAAACAACTAAAACGTTGGGAAAACAATGGTTTTACTAATATTACAATGTCTGTCAATCTATCTGGGAGACAGTTCTTTGATACAGATTTAGTTGGCATGGTAAAGGAAACCCTTGAAACAACAGGAATTAATTCAACTAATTTAGAGTTAGAGATTACAGAAACAGTAGTGTTAGATAATATTGAATATTCCATTGATGTTATCGATCAGATTAAAGCTTTCGGAGTACGTTTTTCTCTTGATGATTTTGGTACAGGATACTCTGCTATGAATTACCTACGTATGTTACCAGTAAGCAATCTAAAGATTGATAAGAGTTTCTTAGATCGTTTGATTGAAAATCAATGTGACCAAAAGATTGTTTCTAGTATCATTAATTTAGCAAGAAATCTAGAGATGAATGTAGTTGCTGAAGGAGTCGAATACGAGGCACAAGCTGACTTCTTACGAAGTGTAGATTGTAAGTTGGCACAAGGTTTCTTATATAGTAAACCTTTACCAAAAGCGGATGCGAATGAATTACTTGGAAAATATAATAATGAAATGTAGTTTCTATTTATAAAAGAAATACGAATAGTAAAGAATATAAGGAGTAATAAGATGATATCATACTTATTTTGGAGCCTTCAAATCATAAACTATATAACATTTATGATACTTGATGTCTGTGATCGTTATGCAGGGATGAGCTCGAGGATTAAGTATGCAAGTATCATCTTATGTTTCTTATATGTGATACTTGGTAAGAAAAGAGAAAGATCTGTGTACATTGTGGCAGGTCTTTTTTTTACTGTGGTGTCGGACTACTTTTTGTTGCTTACGGATTCGTTCGCAGCTGGTATGTTAAGCTTTTGTGTTGTACAGACGATTTATAGTATCTATTGTAGCAAGGATAGAAGGCAGTTTGTAATCAAAGAAGGAATACAGCTTTGTATTGTTGGTGGTATTCTCTTGGGATTTGTTGCACGTTCGCCCATTGGCCTTGATATTGTATTAATCTTGTCCATTTATTATTTTACCCATCTGGCAAGTAATGTTTTCTGCTCATGGGTTCGTAGCAAAGAAGGAAAGGAGAGGAAACTCTTTGCTATTGGTATGACATTGTTCTTGTTGTGTGATATCCATGTTGCTATCTTCAATGCCGGTGATTATCTAAGTTTTGGTTCCTCAAAGGTATATCAGACTATATATGCAATTGCAACTGTAGCCATGTGGTTCTATTATCTACCTTCGCAGGTTTTAATTGCACATGCAGGAAGAAGTGCGTCGAAAGTGATTGCAAAAACTGATAATAAATGGTAAAATATAACAGGAAATATTATTTTATTATTTAAGGAGGTCATATGCAATATGAAGATTTTTTAGCTCATATGCAAGTGTGCATAGAGCAAATGGCTAAATCAAACTATCAAGTTCAATTTCATTCTATTATGAAAAACAATGATGTAGAGCTAAATGGAGTTATCTTGATGAAAGAGGGAGAAAGAGTAACACCTACCATCTATCTAAACCCTTATTATGATCGGTATCTTCAAGGCGAATCCATTCCGAGATTATGTAAGGAAATTGTGGAATTACGTGTCATAACAATGAGGGAGAATTCATTAGATGAAGCAACAGAAGATATGAGTTTGGAACGGTGGAAAGACAAAGTGATCTATCGACTGGTAAATCGTAAGAGTAATAAAAAGCGATTAGAAGGGGTACCGTTCATGCAAATTGTTGATTTAGCAATTACCTTTCATTGTTTAGTACGCAATAATGATGATGGAATTGGCTCTTTCATTATAACGAGAGAATTAATGGAGGGTTGGAACCTTACAGTAAGAGAGCTATATCAATTAGCAGGTGTTAACACACCGAGGTTGTTCCCGTCAAGCATCAAAACGATGGAAGATGTTTTACAAGATATGTTTGAACCGATGAAAGAAGAAATTGTAGACGAGGATCATGAACAAGAAATCCCGTTTCAATTTGAATCACCACATTCCATGTATATTCTATCTAATTCAAATGGTATTAACGGAGCTAGTGCTTTGTTATATCCGGAAGTAATCGAGAATTTCTCTAATACAATTAAATCCAATGTCTATATACTACCAAGTAGTATTCATGAAGTTATTCTAGTACCTTTTCAAGAAGAAATTGATAAATCCCAATTAATCCAGATGGTAAATGAAGTGAATGAAACACAGGTTGCAAAAGAGGAAGTGTTGTCTACTAGCGTATACTATTATGACAGATTACGTAAAGAACTTACAGTGTGATTAGGTTATAATATGATATAGTTGTAAAGCACATTAAAAAGGTACGATGGAAAACCAATCGTACCTTTTTTGGTATCTAAATTATATGCACCTAACAGGATTCGAACCTGCGACCCTAGGCGTCGGAGGCCTATGCTCTATCCAACTGAGCTACAGGTGCAAAGGATTGTCAAAGTAATGAGAATATATATACCTCTGACATTATACTTGATAATAATCAGAATGTAAAGTTACTAGCTAGAAAAAAACATTACAAAAACATTAAAATTATTACGTGAATGTTAAAAGAAACATAATTATTATGTTGATTTATTTAGACAATTTTGCTAAAATGTTAACTAGAGACTATATACAATAATGTAAAAATATAGAAAATGAACAGTTTGATATTTGTTGACTGCACAAAGCAGATAAAGGAGAATTTCGATGAAGTTAAAATATAAAAAAATGATATTAATTATATCAATGAGTGCTATGGGAATCGGGATGGTAACATTATCTTTAAGTAAACCAAGAGACAAAAAAGAAGCAAACAAACCAGCTGTTGCCGCTTTAGCCGATGCAGATACAGATGATGAGGCTATCACAGCAGACGAAACTAAAAAAGTTGAATTGGTTGGAAAACCAGGTGACGGTGAGTTGCGTATGGACGTATATCCCGCTATTAATGAATTAGTTAAAAAATACATGAGTGCGAAAGTCGCTTGTGATTATGAAACGCTTCGAACATTAGTAAACGATTCTTCTGTAATCGATGAAGATGATTTACGTGCAAAATCAGAATATATTGAAGATTATAGGAATATTGTTTGTTATACGTTAAACGGGCTAACGGAAGATTCTTTTATCGTATACGTTTATGAAGATTTAAAAATCTTAAATGTGAATACTTTGGCACCAGGTATGACAAGACTATATATTAAACTTGATGAGTCTGGAAATCCATATATCTATCTTGGCGCAATTGATGATGAAACACAGAAATTCATTCAAGAAACTTCAACTCAACAAGCTGTAATTGATATCATTAATACCGTTAACACAAAACTTGACGAGGCTGTTACGAAAGACGAAGACTTAAAGAATTTCGTGGAAGATCGTTCGAATGCATCAGCTACGCAAGATAAGAAGGCTGATGATAGTAAATCAAAGGATTCTGAGTCAACTGATAAAGAATCAACAAAAAAAGAAACTACAAAAAAGGAATCAACAAAAAAAGATTCAACAAAGAAAGATTCTGAGAGTAGTGACAAGAAAGATAGAAGTAAAAAAGAAGCATCAGATAATAATTAAGTGGGTACAGTAATGAAGAAAAAACCAATTATTGAGAAAGATATACAGGAGGGAATCCGCGTCAACAAGTATCTAAGTGATTGTGGAATCTGCTCTAGAAGACAAGCCGATCGTTTGGTAGAGGAAGGTCGTATTAAAGTTAACGGTGAAGTTGCGGTTATGGGTACGAAAGTTTTTGAGAACGATGTGGTCAAATATGATAACAAAGTAATCAGTAAAGAAAACGAATTGATTCTTCTTGCAATGAATAAGCCAAGAGGTATAACTTGTACTGCGCAAAAAGAAGATCCAGATAATATCATAGATTTCTTGAATTACCCTAAGAGAGTATATCCTATTGGACGTCTTGATAAAGATTCAGAAGGGCTAATCTTATTAACCAATGACGGAAGTATTGTGAATAAGATACTAAAAGCAAGTACTTTTCACGAGAAAGAATATATTGTAACTGTGAATAAGCCGATTACACTAAAATTTCTTGAAGGAATGCGAGAAGGAGTACCAATCTTAGATACAATAACAAGAAAATGTGAAGTGACACAAGTGAATAAATTTACCTTCAACATTGTATTAACACAAGGACTAAACAGGCAGATACGACGTATGTGTGAATACTTCGGCTTTCGTGTCGTTACATTACAAAGAGTTCGGATTATGAATATTAAGCTTGGAAAGTTGAAAGTTGGTACGTGGAGAAAGGTTACAGAACAAGAATTAAAAGATTTATATAAGCTAATATAGAATTGGCCAAGCTGAAAGAGAGATAAACATTTCGCTTGGCTTGTTTTAGGTCGACCTATGTAATAGGAAATTAGGAAAGGCAAGGTAAAACGATGAGTGACAAGTTAAAAGAAATAAAGGAACGAGTTGAGTTACTGAATAAGGCAGGGAAAGCTTATTACCAAGAAGATCGTGAGATTATGACTAACTTTGAGTATGATAAGCTATACGATGAGTTATTAGAATTAGAGAAAGAGACAGGTATCATATTATCAAACAGTCCAACGCAAAATGTTGGCTATGAAGCCTTAAATGTATTACCAAAAGAACGCCATGAATCAGCTATGTTATCATTAGATAAAACGAAAGAAGTTGAGGTACTACGTGACTGGTTAGGTTCAAAGGAAGGGCTACTTTCTTGGAAGCTAGATGGATTAACGATTGTATTGACTTATCAAGAGGGAAAACTAGTGAAAGCAGTAACCCGTGGTAATGGGGAGATTGGTGAAGTTATTACCAATAATGCGAGAGTATTCAAGAATGTCCCATTGGCAATCAATTATAAAGGAACATTGGTACTTCGAGGAGAAGCGGTTATCAAATACTCTGATTTTGAGAAGATGAACGCAGAAATCGAAGATGTAGATGCCAAATATAAAAACCCACGAAATCTATGTAGCGGTAGTGTAAGACAGCTTAATAATAAGATTACCGCTGATAGAAATGTACATTTCTTTGCATTTTCACTTGTGAACGCTCCAGATGTAGACTTTAATAATTCTAGAGAAGAGCAAATGAAATGGTTAGGGGAACAAGGTTTTGATGTGGTCGAAACAAAGCGAGTATCGGCAGAATCATTAGCAGATACGGTGAAGTGGTTTGCAAACACAATTGTAACGAATGATTTCCCATCAGATGGACTTGTGTTAGTATTAGACGATATTGCATACGGTAAATCCTTAGGAACAACGGCAAAATTCCCTCGTGATTCCATTGCTTTCAAATGGCAAGATGAGATAAAAGAAACAAAACTTAAGGAAATTGAATGGAGTGCTTCCCGTACTGGTTTGATTAATCCAGTGGCAATCTTTGAGCCAGTCGAACTTGAAGGAACTACAGTAAGTCGTGCAAGCGTTCATAACGTAAGTATCGTAGAATCCTTGGAACTTGGTATTGATGATACAATTAAGGTATATAAAGCGAATATGATTATTCCACAAATCGCAGAGAATCTAACGAGAAGTGGTAGTGTAGTAGTACCAGTTGAATGCCCAGTCTGTCATGGTCAGACGCAGATAAAGCAAGAGAATGGAGTAAAATCTTTATACTGTATCAATCCAGAATGCTTAGCAAAGAAGATAAAATCCTTTACACATTTTGTTGGAAGGGATGCTATGAACATCGAAGGATTGTCAGAGGCAACAATAGAGAAGTTAATCGCGCAGGGAATGATTAAAGAATTGGCAGATCTATTCCATGTTGAAAAATACAAAGATGTGATTACAAAGATGGAAGGTTTCGGAGAAAAATCCTATGCCAACCTAATTGCTTCTATTGATAAGGCAAGACATACAAACTTAGCTAAATTCATCTATAGTTTAGGTATTCCGAATGTAGGATTATCCAATGCTAAATTAATCTGTAAAGCGTACAAGAATGATTTAGAAGCAATCCGTAGTGCAACAGCTGATAGCCTTGTTGAGATTCAAGGGATTGGTGGTGTTATTGCAGATACCTTTATCAGTTTCTTTAGAAAAGAAGAAAACAAAAAGATTGTGGATGATTTATTAAAAGAGGTTTCATTTGAAGAAGAAACTGTTAATGAAACTGATTTAATTTTTGAAAATATGAATTTTGTTATAACAGGATCGGTAGAACATTTTGCAAATCGTAATGAAGTAAAAGAATTGATTGAGTCAATAGGTGGTAAAGTGACTGGCTCGGTTACTTCTAAGACAAATTATCTCATCAATAATGATAACATGTCAAATTCTTCAAAGAATAAAAAGGCAAAGGAACTGCATGTTCCAATCATTACAGAAGAGGAATTTATGAAGATGGCAGGATTGTAATAATATATTCCTTGTGTTGATTTTAGAAAGTAATCGTGTTAGAATTGTGGTTGTAACTGTGAGTGAAAACGAGATATTTTCTTGAATAAAATACTGAAAGCCACAGTTAATAATTTGAATCTTTATACCTGCATTTGCAGAAGGAGGGTATATTATGCCTATCAAAGTACAGAAAAATCTACCTGCTAAGATAATCTTAGAGGATGAGAATATATTCATGATGGATGAGAATCGAGCAATAGCTCAAGATATTAGACCTCTTCAAATTGCAATCCTTAATCTTATGCCATTAAAAGAAGATACAGAAGTACAGTTATTACGTAGTTTATCCAATACACCATTACAGTTAGATGTGACGTTCTTAACTACCAAAACGTATGTGGGTAAGAACACAGCAGCAAGCCATCTAGATAAATTCTATCAAACCTTCGATGATGTGAAAGAGCGTCGTTTTGATGGATTAATTATCACAGGTGCTCCAGTAGAGCAGTTAGATTTTGAAGAAGTAATCTATTGGAATGAACTTACGGAAATTATGGAATGGTCTAAGGCGAATGTAACCTCTACATTACACATCTGTTGGGGGGCGCAAGCAGGCTTATACTATCATTATGGAATTAATAAATATGTATTACATGACAAATTATTAGGTGTATTCAAACACAAAGTATGTAATCGAAAGGAACCACTTGTACGTGGCTTTGATGATTATTTCTATGTCCCACACTCAAGATATACGGATGTGAGAAAAGAAGATATTGAAAAGTGCGAAAATCTTGAAATCCTTGCGGAATCAGAAGAAGCAGGCGTATTCAGTGTAATATCAAAAGATGGTAAACATATATTCATTACGGGGCACCCAGAATATGACCGTGTTACTCTTGACAATGAGTACAAGAGAGATACACTGAAGGGCATCGAGATAGACAAGCCTAAGAACTACTATCCAGATGATGATCCAAGTAAGCGTCCAATTCTTTCTTGGAGAGGGCATTCGAATATGTTGTATACGAATTGGTTGAATTATTATGTTTATCAGGTAACGCCGTTTGAGTTGTAGGAGACAAGCTCTAAACACTGCATATATAGGGTATTTGAGGTTAATTAACATTCAAAACAAACTATCATAAAGTATCGCTAAATATCGTAACTTTTTACGAAATTGGCGTACAGATGGCGTACGATTTGCATTTTTGTGGCGTACGGTTAAACTAAGAAAATATTAAAAAATATAAATTAGGCTTTGAATCAATTATATAAAAATATCATGTAGGCATTACTCTTTGAGTAGTGCCTTTTGTATTTATGTGATGTGATTATTATGAATAGTAATACTGTGGCAAGTCAAAATCCTTGATTTACAATTATGTTATATGGTACAATTGCTATATTTATTACGTCAAAAAAATCACTTGGGGGGAATGAAAGTTTTGAATGATAAGATAAAGTTTAATTATGATAAAATAAAGAAAAAAGTATTGAAAAAACCGTATTTGTATGGAATGGTATTACTTTTGATAGTTATTATTTTTCCATTGTTTATGTGTATGCTATATTTTATTGGTGACAATTGTTTTGTCTTGATTAATACAAGCCTTACAGTAGGGGATACTCTATCATTTTATGGTAGTATTTTAGCTTTTTTTGGTACTATAGTACTTGGATTTATAGCTGTTTGGCAAAATAACAAGGCAAACGATAATAATGACAGAATTACTAGAATTGAAGAGGAGCGATATAAATTAGAGTTTCAACCTTTTGTTATAATAAATAACTGGAAGTTAACAATAGACAATGTAATTGATATTGCTTTAATGCCTAAAACCCTAAAACAATTAAATATTCAAATTGGGGAAACAAAAAGTCCAAGTAAAAGATGTACAAGCATAAAGATGCAATTCGTGAATACAAGTAATTCATATACTATGGTTAGTTATAGTGGAGCAAAAATATATGATAATGAAAAATATATTCTAGATTGGTCAAACTGTATATCCAGTTCAAATGATAGCAAGCTATATTTGGATACATGCGAAATGGGAGAGATGTCATTTTATTCAGATTGGGATAAAATGAAGGAACTCGAAGGGAAAGTTATAAAATTGGAGTTAATTTTAGAAAATAGATATGGTGAATCTTATAAAGAATCAGTTGATATATGGACAATTAGATTAAGTGAAAAAGGATTAAACCATTCTGAAGGATATATTTATTTGCATCCGCAAAATTATTTGATAGAAAAACTTTAATAGCTATCTAGTGTGAGGAAAATAGATGAGACTAGTCTTAGATGACATAAAAGATGTATTGAAACATACTAATATGATTTAGAAAAATTATTTTTAACGTAAGTGAAGACTGTGAGAAATCATGGTCTTTTTTTATACAATAAAAAGTGTCATAACTTATAAGTATTGACACAGGAAATGAGTCAATGGCTTTTCTAGGGTTCATGAGGTGCCATTATTTGTGGTCAAAAGTAAAGGGAAAGAAGACTGTCAAAGATCTACTTTTTTGTATATAAAATCATATCTAAAGAGTAAGGAAATTAGTGTGACAAGAACATTAATTTATCAGAAGTTTGAAGGGGGTACTAAGAAAATTTTTCATATTGACCCATCTAAGACAAAAAGCAGTATTAGAAAAGTTCCTATTAATAAACAGTGTGAAATAGCTCTTAAAAAGCAGAAAATGCAGTATAATGTTGTAATGAGTAAGCTGTCGGCAAAACCACTTGAAGGTTTTGAAGATTTATTGTTTACAACAAAGTATGGTACACCGATTAATGCGCAGATAATGTGCGATGCAATAAAAGTGATAGTGAATCAGATAAATTTGTGCCGTGATGATTTAGAACAGTTTGAAATATTCTCTGGACATTGCTTTAGACATTCCTTTGCAACATGTTGCTTTGAAGCAGGAATTCAGCCTAAAACAGTTCAGATGTATTTAGGACATGCCAATTTATAATTGACAATGAATCTATATACTCACGTTTTAGATGACCATAAAAAAGAAGAAATGCTAAAACTTGAAGATACATTAGAAACTGTACATAGTAACGGTGATGATTTGACTGAACAGAGATACGAAAATGCCATTCAAAAAGAAAAGTAGGCGTATGCCAAAGTAACCAAGGTGCCTGGCGTACGAGTGAGGTAACATTGATGGTCGTGGCGTACAAAAGACTGGTAAACCTTATAAATAAAGGATTCTTCTAATCTATAAGAGTGAATACTGAGAGTCTTATTATGTGTATCAGGTTACGCCGTTTAAGTTGTAGGAATTGGTTGTAAATTGAAATTTGAAGTTGTATAATAATATAGACCGTCCTAAGTTCAATAAACTTCGACGGTCTATATTTTAACTTATTGTGCATGAGTTTATCCATCACCATTGTGATACCAATCAATTCTCCCGGCTTTGTTTCTTTAAGGAACTCATTTCAACTAACTCAAGGAAACGTGACGATAGCAAAGTGTCCATAGTGCCAGTGTTTGTTTTGCTTATGAATCAAATACCTCAAAAGCTGATTACATTTGCTCTCATTAGTAATGATAATTCACATATAGTGTCTATACTTTTGTATTACATATGCTCGCTAAAATATCTTTCAAAACCAAGAATGCATCCATATCGTTATAGCCATAATCCAGTTTTAATCTTTCAAGCATTTCCTTTAATTTAAACACATAGTCATTTGTGCTCACTACTTGCTGATAGGTGGTTAAAACAGGGAATTTTTTTCCCCATAGTTTGGTCCAGTCAATTTTCCTTTGCGTTTCTTCATTTGTATACTCAATAACCTGTTCTATTTCTTTTACATCAAAATCATAATCTATGAGCTCATCTAAAGACAAGTGATATAGAACTGCCAACTTCTTTGACTGGCGTATATCCGGCAGTGTATCATCGGTTTCCCATTTTGAAATTGTTTGTCTGCTCACGCCCAATTTCTCTGCGACTTCTTCTTGCGTTAAGCCACTCTTTTTTCGTGCATTATACAAGTTATTTCCTAAACTCATAATTCAACCTCCAATTCAGAATATAAGTTTATTATATAGATGTATAAAGAGAAAATCTATCAAGCACTTCTTTCAATTCTGCCCGTTTTATTAACAAAATCAGTTGTCTCTATAAAACATGCAAAGAATACTACATCAACATAAGTATAGCTTATACAAATCATAACAATTATTAGTTTTACTTTTATTAAAGTCAATGTTATAATATCTTTGAATGTAATATCATGCATGAAATATCAATGCATAAAGGAGAACGTAAGATGGAAAGAATGATTGGAACTATATCAAGAGGTGTTCGTGCCCCAATTATACGTGAAGGAGATGACATTGTAGAGATAGTTGTAAATAGTGTGTTAGATGCAGCGAAAAGTGAAAATTTTGAGCTGAATGACAGAGATGTTGTTGCTGTAACTGAAGCAGTAGTTGCTCGTGCACAAGGTAATTATGCAACAGTTGACCATATCGCTTGTGATATTAAAGCAAAATTTGGAGATGAAACAGTTGGAGTAATTTTCCCGATTTTAAGCCGTAATCGTTTTGCTATGTGCCTTAAAGGTATTGCAAGAGGAGCGAAAAAGATAGTATTAATGTTAAGTTATCCATCTGATGAGGTTGGAAATCATCTTGTTGATCTTGATTTGCTAGATGAAAAAGGAATCAATCCTTGGGTAGATGTATTATCAGAAGAACAATATCGTGAATTATTCGGTTACCGTAAACATACATTTACTGGTGTTGATTATATTGAATATTATAAAGAATTAATTAAAAATGAAGATTGTGAAGTAGAAATTATACTTGCTAATGATTGTCGTGCTATTTTACAATACACAAAAAATGTTTTATGTTGCGATATACATAGCCGTATTCGTACAAAACGCTTATTAAAAGCAGCAGGGGCAGATATTGTTTACAGCCTAGACAATATATTAACATCTTCTGTTGAAGGTAGTGGATACAATGAAAATTATGGATTACTTGGAAGTAATAAATCAACAGAAGACTCTGTTAAGTTATTCCCACGTAACTGTGACCCAATTGTAGAAGGGATACAGAATAAAATCCTTGAATTAACTGGTAAGCATGTTGAAGCTATGATATATGGAGATGGAGCTTTCAAAGATCCGATAGGAAAGATATGGGAACTTGCAGATCCAGTTGTATCACCTGCATATACAGCGGGGCTAGAAGGTCAACCAAATGAGATTAAATTGAAATATCTAGCGGATAATGATTTTGCAGATTTAAGTGGTGAAGAACTAAAAAATGCAATCTCTGATTATATTCGAAATAAGGACAATGATTTAGTAGGACAAATGGTGTCCCAAGGAACAACTCCACGTCGCTTGACAGATTTAATCGGTTCTTTATGTGATTTAACTTCAGGAAGTGGTGACAAGGGTACGCCTATTGTACTTGTTCAAGGATATTTTGATAATTATACAAAATAATGCATTATGGAAATAAACTTTCTTCTAAGTTTATTTTATAGTCGTTAATAGAATTTAAAGAGCTAGAAAAGAGATTATTATATTGAGGTAAGCGTATCATTTTTTACTGGTACGCTATTTCTTTATGCAGAACTAAGGTGGAGACTGAATTCCACAGGGCTCATCCATCTTAGTAACGGCTTAATTATTTGTTCATTATAATATTTTATTTATGCAGATTCCAATTCATCGTAACTGTAATAAACAACACCGTAGTACATTTCTTGTATTCACAATACCAAGGAACTTCTACATTAATGAATTATCATGATAAGCTTTAATAAATTTTTTAGCTTCTTATGATAAGTATATATTTCCTTCTTTTGATAAGCCCATCCCTGGTCAGAATGAAATGTTCTTCTGAACTTTCAATCTGCAGTAAAGTCTATTGATTCGCTAAGTGCATTCATAATGCTTACTACAGAAGGTGTGGTAGATTACTAAAACTTAAAATTACGATTGAACAAATCCATAAATGGATCCAGATAAAGTTTCTTTATAACTACTCTTCCTTTTTCAACAACTTCATAGTACTATTCGGTAGTCATGTAAAAGAAAGTAATATAAAGAGATTGAAGAAAAAAGAATCAAATGATATAATTGAAAAAAAAGGAATCGGAGTGAAATAATGTCTGTTTATGTTTTGTCAAAGCTGATAACTGATAACATAATAAAAGCGGATAAAAAAGCTTTTATTCAAGAACAAGGGCTGTGGAGTCAATTTAACCGTTCTCCAGACCATGATTATCGTGCCTTTTTTCAAGATTGTATTAATGAAGGAACGATTACAAGAGAAGATTTTAGTAATTTTCTATTTGAACATATTTTTTGGGGACAAGAAAGAGAATGCTTTATATACAAAATTTATAGAATTAATTATGATATATCGACAAGAGGGAATTTATTATCAATAGTTAAAGAAAACTATATCAATATTGAAAGTTTACACTATAATAGGATAATGTATGCGAACGAGGATTTTGAATTAAATGATTTGGTAGCATTAAACGTAAAGTATAATATAAAAAATGAGTTATTAAGAATAAGAATGGTTTTTGCACAGACGGTTAATGTTATACTTAATAAAATAGCGAAAAAAACGATTAGTTATATTACTGTCGAAATTGATATGAACAGTAAGAAAATGTATATAAAAGTAGCACCTAAAACGGGTGTAATTGACAAAGATAAAATGCCTGATAAACTTAACGCAATGTATTATGCGAAAATAAGTAAAATGTTTGATGTTTCTACAAATCCTTACAATAATATACATAAAGAAACTATATGCAATATAAGTAAGGATTTATACAATCAAGTATATGAGGAAATGGTAACTACAAAGCCAAAAGAACTAGATGATTATATAAAAGCATCTTCATCAGGCTTGATTAAACTCATGAACATAAGTAATATGGAGTTTAAAATTGCCGCTAATAATGTTTTTAATGTAAATGATAGTTTGACTAAGATAGTTGAGAATATTCTAATATCGGACATTTTATATGGCATAAAAGAGGGTGAAGATTTACATAATGTTGATGGTGTTGTCACTTACCTTAAGTTTAGTGATGGCAAAAATATTAGTGCACGTTTAAAGGGAAAAAATTGTAGAGACCCTATTTTTGATTCTGAAGCTTTTATGTCACTGCGTTCTGCTATTGATAATTCACAAAGAATCATTAGGCTAGAAGTTATGTGGTTACAAAATATTGAACGATTAAGAGTTACCTATGATTCTAGCAATCTTGAATTTCTCAATATACATTTTTATCGTAATTTGACCGAACAAGAATTTTATTATGGGTTGGAGAAATATGAACAATATGAAAGAAACAATAGAAAGCCAAGTAAGGGGATATCTCCGATGGAAGCTACAAGTTAATGAAAAAAGGATAGATTATATTGAAATAGTTAGAATTACGAAGATAAGTAAAGAAAATGCAGAGGACATTTTACTGGAACTTTATGATGAAGGCTTATTGTTATTATATGTAGAATTTCAGTGTGAGCATTGTCATGCATATATCAATAACCAATTTAGAGATGAATATTTGATTACTTGCCCAACATGTTCTGATGTCTATGATATAAGAGAATATGTTAAAGGGCTAGATTATTATTACGAAATTAATACTGATTATTGGGGCTATCAAAAGAAGAATGTTATTCCTTTTAGGCGAGAATTAAATCAGCAAATATATGCTATGAGTATGAGTAAAACAGCAAATGTAATTAGCGAGGAAGAGGGTATAATGATTAAAGAAAAAGATAAAATTTTTATTGTTCATGGACATGACGAAGTGCTAAAACTTAAATTAGAAACATGGTTATGGTCACATAATATTGAACCAGTTGTTCTTCATAAAAAAGCTAATGGGGGAACAAGAAGCATTCTAGATAAAATAGAAAAATACTCAGATGTAAAATGTGCTATTGTATTACTTACTCCAGATGATGAAGGGAAAGATCTAGAAGGTAAAGATTTGAGGCCTAGAGCTAGACAAAATGTAGTATTCGAAGCTGGGTATTTTATGGGGAAATTAGGTATTGATCATGTGATTTTACTTTCAGACAGTAGTGTGGATAGACCAGGTGATTTAGGAGGGTGCATATATATAGATGCTGACGAAAATGAAGGCTGGAAAGAAAGTATTAGGATAGAATTTACAGAGATGGGGATTTCGATGTAGACTGTATTGGCATAACAGTTATTTAAAGTACAAGTTGTTGTCCAGCACAATTCATTATAGTATTAGTATATTATGTATGTAATCAGATGAAAAAGTGAATATATTGGTTACTCCAAAAAAGACAATATTATTGTTATAAAATAGATATGGGTACTATTAAAATCCCTATCACCTTAAATAAAAATTTAAAATAGTACTGAAGGTCTTGAGAGGCCATATTAGGTGTATGAGCTGTAAGAAGAACTATTTACAGGCTTTGAGAGACTTTGGTAAATAATTATATTAAAGATTATTTTGAAGAAGACAATGGTTAGAAATGGTATTAATTTGCAACGAAGAAAAGAATATTGAAAAATATAGTGAAAGAAAAATGCGTCGAATTAAACAAAGCATCGTCAAGTAAAAGGGGCGGTGCTTTCGTTGTACATGTAACGGAATAACATATGATCATTGTAATAATAGGGGGGGTTTTGTTGCTCTCGATTATTGAGCTTTTGGTCTTGTTAAGAAATAATACTTATTGTATTTAGCTAAGTTTTAGGTTAGATAATGCAGATAAACAATGGGAGGATTATGATTTTGACTGTGCTTTTATTGTTAATTGTAAAATGATGGAGTATAATGAAAATATAAATATAAGTAGAATAAATAAGTTATACGAAAAAAGTTACTTTTTAGTATGAATATGTATGAAACATTAATAAGTAATCAGGAAGGGTACTAAATAATAATTATTATTCGAACGGAAATGATGGATTTATTGGAGAGGAGAGTTAAATGCGAGATGAAAGAATTCGAGAAAAGGTTCAGATCTTTATTAGCTCAAGCTGCGCAAAAAAATATAAGGCAATAAGAAGATCATTAAAATTATTATTGTTAGAAACGAATATATGTGATGTCTTTGTGTTTGAAGATGAGCGAGGATCAACTCAGGATGTTATAACAACATACATGGAACCATTAGAGAGAGCCGAATTAATTATAGTTATTGTTGATAATGAAGATAATATAACCGATGCCACATTGACAGAGATAAATCGTGCAAGAGAATTAAAGAAAAAGTGTTTATTTGTTTTTTGTGATGAGGAAGCAAAAATATGGACAAGTCTACAAGAAGAATTGACTAGTGGATTAAATGAACGATACATAGTAGTACATGAATTCTCAAGGATTCCTGAAGAAGTATATGAAAGTGTAATGAGGGATATTGTAAGTATTTATCACTTATACTGCAGAGGAAAATTTAAAAAGAACGATGTACAGGAAATAACAGTATTATCGGAAGAACCGATTATTGGTGAAAGTAAATATGTAATAAAAAAAGATTTAACTCAAGGATATGAATACACAAAGCATCTGTTAAATACGAGTATCCTATTTGCAATGGAAGAGACGAAAGACCCTAGTGCTTTAGATAAAATATGTTCAAGTATTCTTGAAGTTGTGATTGGAAACAAAGAATCTGATACAATAGATTTTTCGAAATTAAAAGAGGAGTTACGTACACTACATACTGAAAAAATCTATAAAGTAATTGAAAAAAGAGTTAATGCAATGGAAGCATATTGGAAAGGTGATATACAAAATAGCATTAACATGTTAAATCATTGCATTGATGGCATACAAAGCGATGACGATATACCAAACTGGTTGAAAAATGATGTAGCAATTGATTTAAGAAATTTGCAAATTATCGAGGACAATTTTAATAATAAAATAGATATTAAAACAAAAGGACAGAGAGTGTTAAATGAAAGTGAAGAATCAGTATATTTTCCTATTTTAGATCGTTATATTTCCGATTATAATGAGCAAGTGGCAAAAGATAATATAAGTTTTAGATTAGATTCTCCATATACGGTAAGGTTAGGAGGGTTGAATTTTGTAACGGATAAGTTGTGTGACACTTTTATTATATCAATTCTATATGGCTCAATTACACATTCAACTATGATAAGAAAGAGAATGCAATTGTTATTAACAGGTGCGTGTATTGAGTATAGGGAGCATAAGATGTTCATTTTACTCGTTAAGCAAATGTTGTTGGAGGGAAATCAAAAGGAATTAGAAAAATTTCTTCGTACATATGGAGAATATACAGATAATATAAACAGTGATGATGTTAGCGTGTTAGAAAATGCAGTTGATAAAATAAATATTCAACATAGAAAATTAATTTCAAAGTTATTGTTATTTCAAAATTTCGGATATTATTTTTCTGATGAAAAATACGATTCTTTTACTAATGGCTTGATTGATGAGATTAATTATTGGCTAGAAAAACAGTTTGCAATAATAGAAATTGGTAACTGTCTATTTAAGTCTTTAACAAGTAATGCATATAGAATGGATACTGTTAAAATATTATCTATTTGTTATAGAATATTTCAGAACAAGTATAAGCGATGGTATGACGACGTATTTAAAGTAATACAGGTATTGCCACTTGATAAAATTAATATGGATGAACAACGTTATTGTGTGAATTGGATAATTTTATGTATTGAAGACGAGGAAATCAGGCTACAGTGTAATACTCTTGGAGATGCTATTCAAAAGATTAGAGTACTATGCAAAATAAAACAAAAAACAATAGATAATAAAGTAAAAAAATATATGCTCGCTTTTTATGAATCAACATATTCATTAAACATTTTAAGTCCTTTTGAAAAGAATAATTGGAAATACATTAAGGACTATATTGACTATATAAATACTGATAATGTAAGTCAAGGAAAAAATGGTATATATACCGGACAAGGTGTGAATTCCTATAGAACAATAAGAAATATATTATGTAATGATAAAATGAAATTAAATTCTAATCAAATTGAAGACCTTTTGAATGCACTACAAGGAACTTTGTTAGCAGAAAGGCAATTGACAAGTGCAAAGGTTGATGCATTAGAATTACTTATCTATTTAAAAATTGTATATCCAAGAAACAAGAGTGTTAATATAATAGCCGGTAATTTGAAAGAAAATTACCATTTAATTGTTCAAAGTCATGATGATTTTATGATTAATTGTTATAATAATCATAGCCTTAAGTTTGTATATGAAATGTTCAAACTTGTATCAAATAATTCAGATTATTTTGCATTGTTAGAAGTGTTATCAGATATGCAACAGGAAAGCGAAAGCATAAGAATAATTTCATTAACAATATTGGGGAGATTATTGACTGAAGTAGATATTCTTAAATTAGAAAAAGATTTACTGAGGCTAATTGTAGAATATGTTATAAGTTTGAGTAAAAGTACTGAAAGAGATACAAGATTACATGCGGGTATAACGTTAATTTTGTTACTAGATACGGATTATAGACAATTAATATTAAAGAGAATTTCAAGTATAATGAATGGCGATACTTATGAAATTAAAGTGGCGTTGTTAATTAGACTTGGTAAAAGGAATCTTAAAGATGAAATAGTACAATTTATTTTCCAGAAAGGTAAAGTTGATAATCATTATTTGGTTAGACAAATTTCTCAGAAATACTTTACAAAATAGACATATTTTCAAGCAGCTGAGTATAGTGATATTAGCATCAGTCTATGACTGAGAAGTAAATTATTATGAAACGGATTTTGAGGGGAGCCGAGTTAGATGAACTGCTGTATAACAGAAACTGAGCGAAAAGGAACTTGTTATTAAGAATTTAAGAAGAGAAAGTTTAATGATAAATTTTAGGTTGAGGATTCGCTCTTAATATATAATGATTACATAGATGAGTTGCATTTATATGAGCTTCTCATAAAGGTAGTTCCCACATATGACAGATATGGAATTACTGTAAATAAGAACAGAGTGAAGAAATGTACCTAGTAGCAGAAGAAATAGGTGGAGAAACATGAATTTATATATGGGCTAGTGAGAATTCCAAAACCGAGAGTGATTTTACTATTCTAGGAATATAGAAGTAATAATAGAAGCATTAAAGCAGTATGAAATACTCATTGGTGTATCATAGTATCAAATTTGTAAGTACAGCTATTGATTCGCCATGAAACATATAAGCATTATTTAAGCAACTTTACCAATGATAACTAGCAGTTTCATATGAACTCATAACACAAAATTTAGACATTTTTTGATTAATGTCTAGTTTTTATACACGGCGCTTTTTTTGATTATATGAAATAAAGAAGAATTTTAGTATGATAATAGCAAGCAGAAAGAAACTAGACAAGATGTAACAGATTACGATTGTTAAGAATGCATACCGCATTCTAGCAGTGAGTCTTGTAATTCTAAGTCTTATGCTATTGTTCTGGTCAAAGATAACACTGGAAATTGTAATATTATTGGTATCATTCTTTTGGTATGTGGAATGATAAAGGTGATGGGATTCCTAAATCAATAGGTGGTACAAAATACAGTGAAATTATAAGGAGGAATGTAATATGGGCAAGAAATTAGTGAAAATAGGTGCAGCTTCTTTATTAGCAGCTGGAGCAGGAGCAGCAATTATAGCAAAAAACAAAAATAACGAACAAAAAAACGAATTAAAAGAACAAAAAAAGAAATTAAAAGAAAAAAGAGCAAAAGAGCTTGAATCGTATCGCAACACAGAAAGAGGAAAGAATGGTAAGAACAGCAAAGGAATCTATTATTCTAATGGTAATTATGAAGCATTTGCTCGTCCAGAAAAACCTGCGGGAGTGGATCATAAATCCGCTTATATCGTAGGTAGTGGACTTGGCGCGTTAGCTGCGGCTTGTTTCCTTGTAAGAGATGGACAGATGAAAGGTGAGAATATCCATATCTTAGAAGCAATGGATATTGCCGGTGGTGCATGTGATGGTATTAATGATCCAATGAGAGGTTACGTAATGCGTGGCGGACGTGAGATGGAAAACCATTTTGAATGTCTATGGGATTTGTTCCACAGCATTCCATCACTTGAAAAACCAGGAGCTTCCGTTCTTGATGAGTTTTATTGGTTGAATAAGCATGATCCAAACTATTCTCTTTGCCGTGCAACTAAGAACAGAGGTGAAGATGCACATACCGATGGTAAGTTCAATTTGAGCCAAAAGGGATGCATGGAGATTATGAAATTGTTCTTCACAAAGGACGAAGACCTTTATGATAAAACAATCGAAGATGTGTTTGATGAGGAAGTATTTGATTCTACATTCTGGTTATACTGGAGAACTATGTTTGCATTTGAAAACTGGCACAGTGCTTTGGAAATGAAGCTATACTTCCAGAGATTTATCCATCACATTGGTGGATTACCAGATTTCTCTGCTTTGAAATTCACAAAATACAATCAATATGAATCTTTGATACTTCCAATGCAGAAATATTTAGAGGCAGCAGGGGTAGAATTCCAATTCAATACAGAAGTTACGAATGTATTATTTGATTTTGTTGGAGATAAGAAGATTGCAAAATCTATTCAATGTAAAGTAAATGGAGTTGAAGAGGAAATCGTTCTTACAGAAAATGATCTTGTATTTGTAACAAACGGTAGTTGTACTGAAGGAACAATCTATGGTGACCAAGATCACGCACCAGTAGGTAATGCAGAGGTACGTACTAGTGGCTGTTGGAGTTTATGGAAGAAGATTGCTGCGCAAGATGAAGCATTCGGACACCCAGAGAAGTTCTGTTCTGATATAGAAAAGACCAATTGGGAATCCGCTACTGTTACAACTTCTAATGACAAGATTATCTCTTATATTCAACAAATCTGTAAGAGAGATCCAAGAAGTGGTAGAGTAGTTACTGGTGGTATCGTAAGCTGTCAGGATTCTAGCTGGCTTCTTAGCTGGACTATCAACAGACAAGGACAGTTCAAAGAACAGAGAAAAGATGAAGTTTGTGTATGGGTATACAGCTTATTTACGGATGTACCTGGAGACTACATTAAGAAACCAATGAAAGAATGTACTGGTAAAGAAATTACAGCAGAATGGTTATACCATATGGGAGTTCCAGTTGATGAGATTGATGAACTTGCTGAAAACCATGCACTCTGTGTTCCAACAATGATGCCATATATTACAGCATTCTTTATGCCAAGAGCTAAAGGTGACAGACCAGATGTTATTCCAGATGGCTGCGTAAACTTTGCATTCTTAGGTCAGTTTGCTGAAACACCAAGAGATACGATCTTTACAACTGAGTATTCTGTTCGTACTGCAATGGAAGCAGTATATGGATTGCTTGGTGTAGACCGAGGAGTACCTGAAGTGTGGGGAAGTGTATATGATATCAGAGAATTACTAGACAGTAGTGTGAAGTTGATGGATGGTAAATCTCCACTTGAAATCGAACTTCCTGGTCCACTTAATGCTTTGAAAAAACCATTGCTTAAGAAACTTAAAGGAACTGTGATTGAGAAGGTTCTTAGAGACCATGATATAATTAGAGATGGAATGATGTAACAAGTAAGACGACATAGGAAAAAGAAATTATGAAGAAGAAATTATGAAGAAGTCATAAAAATCTTTAAAAAATAGTTAGAAAAACTTAGCTGGTATAGAGTGATATTATAGTTATCACACCATACCAGCTATTTTTATTTGTACTTAATTAAGAAACCCAGAATGAAGTATTACATGTATGGGAGAAAACTATTTTATAATTAGTAAACGGTAAATCATGAGTACCTTACAAAAAGTTAACTGCCATAGTACAATTAT